>Ga0182024_10001869_pt1 | contig 53095 bp, 51 predicted proteins | sample P32metaG_FD_120480 | JGI IMG/M metagenome (GOLD analysis project Ga0182024, IMG submission 120480) | Permafrost microbial communities from Stordalen Mire, Sweden - P3-2 metaG (Illumina Assembly) | ecosystem: Environmental > Terrestrial > Soil > Wetlands > Permafrost | place: Sweden: Stordalen... | reverse complement strand
GCGCATGAATGCTCACGTAGGCATGTTTGTACGACTTGGCCGATATGACCGTGACGTGGTACGTGTACGGCGTATCGAACAAGAGATTCGTCAGTGGCCCGGATAGCCAGATCCCCGGCTTGGGCTTATGGCCTCGGCTCGCGCCGAAAGCCGCTCCTGCCCTGATCGCCAGATTTACGGCCATCAGAACGACCGCTAGCAGTAGGCCGAGTCGAGACAGTGTTCGCCACCGTGGCTGAGATGAACGCATTTGCACGACCTCAGCTCCCAAACAACGGATTCGAGCAGGCTGGCGTGCTGTAGGCCGGGTTGGGGACTTGCCCCGGAGCTGGCGTCACGGGGTACGGCTTGCCGAGCAGCAGATGCCCGTATTCTGAGGGTGGCGCAAACAACCCAATATCGAGCCCGTCTGTACTCATCATGTAGGTGCTGAGGAAGGCGACCGTGTAGCTCTTGCGCCACACCTGACCTGCCACCACGTTGACGACCGTGGAGATGAAGCACTCCGATGGCAGCACGTCCAAGCGGACGAGAGCGTGTCGATACGACTTGGCCGACACCACTTCGACGTTGTAGGTGTAGTCGGTATCCAGCGACACATTCGCTAGCTGGCCGGATAGCGAAATGCGACCCCTTGGCTTATGGCCTTGGCTCGCTCCCCAGGCCGTCTGCGTCCCGATGACCAGGCACAGCACTATCGCCACGGTGATGACTGGCAGCTTCGCCCATGCCGTTCGGGCGGTTGCGTCGAGCAGCATTCAGCGGAGCCTCCTTGGTCGATGGCACGGCGCAGCCAGCATTCCTGCTAACCAGCTAGCAGGAATAGGCTACACGATCCTTGGATCTCCCGACCCGAACGCCGAGCACCCGTAGCCCAAAGCCGCCTGACTGCCTTCGCCAAGCGCTACTCAAAGCGCGAATCGGCGTGGGAGAAGACGGGCGAGGAACTGCGACAAGAGCGGGACGAGGCCATCCGCGCTGCCTACGGTGATGGCCTGCCCATGACGACCATTGCCCGAATCATGGGCATGAGCCACCAGCGCGTGTCGCAGATCGTTCGGCGCTGAGGGCGATGGACAAGGAACCGGCCAAGATGGCGACGAAACCCAGGCGTAGCTATGTCCGATCAAGCGCCTGATGCTGCCGCCCTTGGGCGGGCCGTCCTCGCAGTCCGTACCGAGAAGGGCATCAGCCAGATGCAGCTCGCCGAGGCCACGGGCTTCATGCAGAGCTGGATCAGTCAAGTTGAGCGCGGCCGACGCAATCCAAGCTGGAACAACGTCGCGCGCCTGGCCGAAGGACTAGGCGTCAGTGTCGCGGAGCTGGCAAAGCGTGCCCAAACTGTGTCGGAGTAGGCACCTCACTCGACATTACGCCGATTAGCTAGTAGCCTGCGCTGCGCAAGATCAAAAAGTGCCCCCGGCGGCAGCGTCAACTGCCCCGAGGGCGTGGCACGGAAAGGAGTGTTGGTCCTTCCATGCAGCCGGAGGATACCCCGCGAGCTGCGTCCCCGACAGTCGTCCTCTACGGTCAAGAGGGCGGCGGCGAAGCGTTGGCAGATCAGCTGACGCTGGACGGCTTCGACGTGAGACTGGTCAGCGACCCCGTGCATCTGGGCGAGGCCGATCTGATCGTCTTTGCTCACACGCTGGAGTCGGGCGCAAGGCTCGCCGCTCTACGTGCCCTGCGCGACGGACAGCTCGCGGGCTCCGGTGCCCGCATCCTCTGGATCAGCCAAAGCCGCGATCACATGGACACCCTGCGGGCCTTCGAGGCCGGTGCTGATGACGTGATCCGGGCTCCCTTCGTCTACGCCGAGCTGCTGGCCCGTTTGCGGGCACTCCTGCGACGCGATCGGCCCGACACGTTGCCCCTGATCTGTCACGGGGGGCTGGCGATCGACACCACGACGTACACCGCGACCTACGACGGCACTCCGGTTGGCCTGCGCCGTCTTGAGTACCGCCTGCTGGCGCACCTGGCGCGAGACCCTCACCGCGTCCATACCAAGCACGAGCTACTGCGCGCCGTGTGGGGCTTTCGGGCCGACGGTGCTACGCGCACCGTCGATACGCACGCCTCCCGTGTGCGCCGCAAGCTCGCGCAAGCTGGGGCAAGGGGATGGGTCATTTCGCACTGGGGCGTCGGCTACTGCTTGACGATCGGGCTGCCACTAGCGGCGGGAGAACGCCAATGAACGAGCACGAGCACGCTGAGCTACGGTCTCTCGGCGAAAGAGTGCGGCAGCTGCGGGAACACGAGCGGTTCAGCGTGGCCGAGCTCGCCACCAGGACCGGCGTCAAGATGCAGCGCATCCGCGAGCTAGAAGCGGGGCGGTTCGACCCCACGCTTGACCTGCTGATTGCGCTCGCCCGTGGCCTCGAGATTCGCCTATCGGGTCTGGTACCCCAGGATTAGCCAGCCTACGCCCTCGACTATCGGGCGCAGAACGAAGCCACCACAAGCAGTGAGCAAAGCCGAGCAGAAATGGAGCACCCCAATGCACGTCACCGAACTTGACATCACCCCGGCCGCTCTCGTCGGCCTCGAAGCAGCAGGCATCAAAGATGTCGATGAGTTTGGCTTTCGGCCAGCCACCGACCTCGCCTTTCATCCCTACATCGGCGCGATGGAGCTGTACGACATCGTTTGCCAGCTCATCATGCGGAGCGTCCTACCACGTCGCCTGTGCGTCCCGCTGACTCGCCTTGACCGCGAAATGTTCTGGCTCCACTTGGTCGATGGCCTGACCCTCGATGAGATCAGCCAGAAAACCGGCATCTCAACCGAGGGCGTGCACTACTTCCTGAGCGAACACTTCGGCCTGAACTGCGTGCCGCCAGCCGTCGCGGCTCGCAGACGGCAGCAGGAAAGCAGGGAGTAGGGTCCAGCGACCCCATGCGAACCTGCATCTTTTGCGACAGCACTGGCCCCCTCTCGAACGAGGACGCCTGGCCGCTGTGGCTGAACGACATCCTTGAGCAAATGATCCCTGATGGAGCCAAGGCCAATGTCTTGATCGAGACGACCAGAGGATTCAGCAAGCAGATTGACGACGTACCCGGCATCCATCCCGCGAAGACCCACAAGGTATGCGGACACTGCAACCACGGCTGGATGAGTCAGCTTGAGAACGAAGTAAAGCCAGTCCTCGCGCCGCTGATTCTTGGTCAGACGTGTCAGCTAGCTGCAGCCGACCAGGAGCTGATCGCCACATGGGCGATCAAGACCGCGATTACCTTGCAACACACGGTCCCTGGCGAGGAAGGCTTCCCACCCAAAGCGGCGCATACGTGGCTTCGGACGAAACGAACCCCGCCGCCTCGCTACCGGGTTTTTATCGGGGCTGTGACTCCGATTGAGGACAAACAGCCGCTTCGATGGGAGCAAAGCAAAGCCCTTGTTGTCGGTGCTCCAAACCTTGCAACGGCTTCGTTGCCCAAACTCGTCAACACCTTCGTGACGATGCTTCTTGCCGGTCAGGTTGTGTTCCAAGTGATCGGTGACTTCCGTGATGACCGCAAGGGCGGCGTGCCAGCGATTGCCCCCAGGCTGTTTGATCGGGTCTGGCCGGTGCGTGCCCCGCTTGCATGGCCCGGCATCAGGTTCTCTCGGCCACAGATGATGATGTTGTCTCAAAGTGAGGCGCGGCAAGCAAACGCCGCGCTCACGATCGAGTGGCATCCGCCTATCATGGTGGGCTGACACGTTGTCGCTGAATGGCACTTGTGCGACGCGCCGCTTCACCTAATTAGCTCGCTGCTATCGCCGTCTGCGGAACTTCCGCAGAGCATCCGCGAGAGCCAGCATCTTGAATCCCCAATCAGGAGCCTTCCAGAGCGCTCGAAGACCGGCGACTGTAACGATCTCGGCATATGTCAGATGCGGCCACATGCCTGAGCCATTCGCGCTCACTCAGTCCCATCCACATCGACCGATCTTTCGCTGCGTCCGAAACGAACTTTGCCTCTCTGCTCAAGGGCAAGCGCAAATCGTGGGTGTAGCCGATATACGCCTCGGTCAGTGCGCTGAAGCTGGTTATCCCCGTGCATGATCCCTGCAAGGTCAGACACGCGCTTTTGTGCACCTAGCTCTGGCAGCCACTCTCGCTTGACGATTGCTTCGGCGAGTTCAGCAACAGACAAGGCGCTTGCTGGTGCCTCACTCAGCTGCGCCATGATTGCCTGACGCAGTGTCGGGCGTTCCCCGCTTTCCTCGAAGTAACGCACTGGCGGGAAGATGTCGTCCGGGACATTGTTCTGGTCGTCCTCATCCGACCGTACAGAGACACCAGCGAGCTTCGCGCCCTCTAGCCACCAGGCAAGCTCGGCGGAGGCAGCCTCGTACTCCGCAACAGCCGTGGCCTTGCGCGCCCGGGCCGCTTCAACGTTGACCACGATCAGGTCTGGGTCGAGCCCTGTGCTATTCACTATGTCGAGACTATAGCAGAGGCAACGTCAGTGCCTACGCAACGGCCTAAGAAAGCAGCGACGCTTTGCACTGCGCCGGCCGCTCGTTGGCGGGCAGGCTCGTGATGGAGCTTGGCTGCCCATCGGGTCGGAGTCGATAGCACCCGCGTGCCACACGCTCGAAACGGGGCTCGTCCCCCATTACCCCGGTGGACAGGCAGCAGTTGATCGAGCCCTTCGACACCGGATGACCGAGCAGGTCTACGACGGCCGTCTGAGTCTCCGGTACGGTCAAGGGACGCTGAGCCGATGCCAGCACTTTGACGACGGCCCGCTGGACAACGCCATTGCCGAGCCGACCTAGGTCGAGTTGCGGCTCAGGACTCGCGGTCGCCTTGATCGGCTCATCTGGCAGGGCCTCGAATACCGCCCCTAGAGCCGCCGAGGGGTTTGAGAGCTGTCCTACCAAGTGCATACGAAAAGCCCTGCAAATCGGGGCTTTTCGTAGTTAAGGCGGTCTCGAGGGGGGCGCGGGGCGATTGTTCGGTTTTGTGCCAATGGCACGGCCGAACAATTTGCCGAACATTTCGTGTGCCGGTTGTTCGGCTTCAGGGTCAAAGACCTACGCAGATGAGAGGTCCTTCCGACCACCTGGAGCCGAACAAGATGTGCCAGATGTGCCACGGGCAGCGCGCTCACCGGCGTGGTGTCCGCCCTTCAAGCGAGCAGCCCGGAGGCGCGAGATGAGCTACAGCCTGACCAGGGGTGTGTGGGAGGTGCGCTGGCGTGGTGGCGATGGGCGACAGCGCTCGCGTCGCTTCGGTGATGACGAGCGGGCCGCACAGGCGTTCGATGAAGCGATCCACGACCAGAAGGGCAAGGAACGCAAGCCAGCGGGCTACGGGGAGAGCGGCGGCGTCTACCCCTATGAGACCGCGCAGGGCACGCGGTGGCGGTGCAGGGTCAAGCGCTCGGATGGGAAGTGGTCTCAGAAGCGTGGGTTCACAAGCCCGAGCGCGGCGGCGAACTGGCGGCGTCGTCAGCTTGAGCGGGTCGAGCGGCGCGAGGTCGTCCACACGAAGGAGACCTTCGGCGAGTTCTTCCCGCGCTGGCTGACTCGGCGCAAGCCCTATCTCGAGGAGGGCAGCTGGAGTTGCTATGAGCGCGACGGTCGCATCCGGCTTCTTCCGGCGCTGGAGTCAGTGCCGCTCGGGGTGATGGAAGTCGAGCACGTCCGTGACCTGATGGACGTGATGACCGAAGGGATGGAAGCCGGGGAGATCGCGCCGAAGACGGTCAACAACACGCTCACCACGCTCGTCGTCTGCTTGAACGAAGCAAAGAAAGACAAGCTGATGGTCACGAACCCGGCGCTTGAGATTCCGAAGCTGCCGGACGCGCATGTGGAGCGCGAGTACCTGCGGCTGCATGAGATCCCGCTGTATCTCGACTCGTGCTCGCTGGTCTATCGCCCGCTCGCGGAGCTGCTGATCGGCAGCGGCCTGCGTATCTCCGAGGCAATAGCTTTGCAGCTCGGCGACTTGGAACTCGAAGACTCGGGCGGCGTGATCGTGGTCTACCGCTCGCGCAAGAAGGGGAAGGTCGGCTCAACGAAGTCAGATCGCTTCCGCGCGGTGGAGATCGGGCCTGGCCTCTCGGCTGTGGTGCGCGAGCAGGTCGAAAAGCGCGCGGCGATGGCCGGCGGCGACAAGCTGGACGCGCTGCTCTACACGATGCCCGTGCGCGTCCGCAAGACCGACCAGGGGCGCTGGGAGGGCGACGGCGATGGCAAGCCGTTCGATCGCACGACTGTCTCGCGCGACTGGCACAAGGCGGCGCTGCAGGACGCGGACCTGCGCGATATGCCGCTGCACGCTCTGCGGCATACCGCGGCGGCGGCGTGGTTGGCGGGCGGCAACTCCTTGAAGTACGTGCAGGACCAGCTCGGGCACGGTGACATTCGCACGACCGAGCGCTACTACGGGCACCTGGAGCGCCACGTGAAGAAGGAGGGCGCGAAGGCGACCGAGGCGGCGATCGCCCGCGCGGTGCGGGAGCACAACGGCCGCCGGCGCAGCGCCTACGCCCGTCAAGCCCGCGCGGGCACTCGCTGAGCGGGCCGCACCGTAGCGGTAGGTTGCGCGGAGCGGCCTGGGCTCCATGCGGCCCTGGCGTCGTTGACCCAGCGCTCTATGTCGTCGGGGTGGAAGCGCAACGGCCCCTCCTCCCCACCGATCCTGATCGACGGGATGCGGCCTTGCTTGGCGGCGTCGTAGAGCCAGGTCCGCGAGACTCGCAGGCGCGTCGCTACTTCGGATGGCTTGAGCAGGTCGATCCCAGACGTTCCATCGCCGTTCATGTGGGTTACTGACCCCCAGGGCGCTCATCCGGCCAACGAGTTTGTCTGCGAGCGACCTCCCTCAGCGCGGGCAGTCATCGAGGCGCAGTATCCCTCCGCGATCGTGGCTCGGTTGGGCCTAGTAGATGGGCAGCTCGGGGAACTCCTCGTCCTCGAGCTCGGCTTCGCGCAGGTGGGCTTCGGCTCTGGCGACGACGGCCTCGTAGAACTCGCGGGTGGGTGTACCGGGCGCGAATGCTTCTGCGTGCTTTCGGCTCTCGTCGCGCAGTTGGATGTGGCGCTGTGGCGGCTGGCCCATCGTGCGGCTCTGGTTGCCGGTGATGACAGTGACCGACAGCAGCGCACGGGCGACCTTGGCCAGGCTTTCTGCGCCTCGCGCGTGCGCAGCCTCGAGAGTCTCCTGCACGAACTGCGGGTGGGTAAGCGCGACCTGCCACGGCATTGCTCCCATCAGTTCCACGGCGGCGTCGATTCTCGATTCCTCGCTCGTTGTGAGCCACTCGAGGAGTACGGTGAGCGCAGCATCTTGGTTGGTGGCGAGCCGCCAGTAGAGACCGGGGGCTTCGTAGCGTAGGCGTGGGCTTGGGTCGAGCATGGCATCGCGGATGCGCCGCAGTAGCGCGAGTAGCTCCTCGCCCGTGGCACCGCCGAGGAGGTCGGCGTTGAAGTCGTCGTAGGAGAGCGCCCGGATCTCCCCGCCGGCGGCGGCGCGGGCGAGGAGGAAGCCGAGGATTTCGTCGCGGTGTTCGGGCGCGAGCTTGGCGAGAACCTCGTTGGCAAAGTATTCGAGCCTCGGCGCCGGTCGGAGCTTGTCCAGCAGGACGGGGATCTGGCTGTGTTCAACGTGGTCGATCACCAGCGCGATCAGGGCGCACAGCGAGTCGGCGAGGTGGCTGTTTTCGTGGATGTCGCTGGCGAGCGCGATGTCGAGGGCCAGGGGAGCGTTGATGTGTGCGAGGCGGCGGGTGGCGTGCAGGGCGACGTTGACGATGTTGAGATCGTTGTCGGCGACGAGCTCGCGCAGCATCGCGGCCTCTGGCGCGTCGGGATCGGCGAACCAGTTGCCGTTGAACAGGTAGTCGGCGAGCTGCCGCCGCGCTGAGGTCGGGCCGGCACGCAGCCCTTCGAGCAGCCCGTAGGTCGCCTGGGGGCTGTGTGAGCTGAGGACGGCGAGCAGCGTCCCTCCGAACTGTGCGAGCGGCCGGTCGGGGTTGGCGGCGCACCAGCGGGCCAGCGCCTCGCCGAGCTCGGGGTGCGCTTCGCTGAGCGCGATCAGCAGCGGACTCGCGTTCGCAGCTGTGTCTTCCGGCAGATCGTTGATCGCTGATACGTGTGCGTCCAGACGTTCAGCGAGCGCATCGAAGGTGCCTGCGCTGCTGGCGGCGAGGGCGTCTGCGACGGCGTGGAGCTTGGCTTTCGACCCGTCCTGGTCGAGCACGTCGATCGGGTTGCGCAGCGCGCTGGCGAGGCTCTCGTCTTCGATCTCGGGTTGCTCACCGATCTGGCGGGCGCGGTCACGGACGTCGTTCCAGGCGCTGCGCTGCGAGTGCCATCCGAGGGCGGTGCGCAGCTTCAGCCGCACGTGCGGGTCCTGGGTGTCGCTCATCACGGTCTCGATCGCGTCGAGGATTGCCAGCTGGTCGTCGTGCCACTGCTCAATCTCGGTGTCGGTGATCTCGCGGCCGAACGCGCCGATTGGCGGGCGTAGCGCGTCGCCGAGGAGCCGGGCGGCTAGCGCCCGCTCGCGGGCAGCGCCGTTGGTGGCTTGGGCGGTGAGGATTGTCCTGATCGTGGCGCGTATGTCAGCGGTCGCTTTCGCGGAGACCGGGAAGACCCTGATCTGGAAGCCCGTTTCGGCTGCGTGTGTGGTCTCGCCTTCGCGGGCGAGCAGCGGCGCGAGCAGCTCGAGCGGTGAGTATGCGGATGCGCTGGCGTCGTCTTGGAGGGCGCGTTCGACCAGTTGCAGCACGCCGCGTGCGAACAGCAGCGGTAGCTCATAGCCTGCGAGGCTCTGGATTTGGCGTACCGGATGGTCGGTGTTCGAGTTCAGGGGCCTCGGGTCATCGCAGGCGAGCTGCCAGAGGAGGTCGAGCGCCTCGGGCAGGAAGCTCGGCGTCAAGGCGATCGAGGCGAGCAGCTCGGGCAGGCGGCGACGCACGTCAGCGTCGGTGAGCTGGCTGGCGAACAGGTCGTCGGTGGCTGACGCGGCGGGGTTGGCGAGCGCGCAGGTGACGATCTCGAACACGGCCGCCGGTGCGAGCCGGGCGACGGGCTTGATCAGCTGGATGATCCGCAGCCGTTCTTCGGCGTGCCCACGCAGAAACAAGGTATGTAGGTCGCGCCAGAACTTGTCGAGTAGTGCGCTGTCGGTCTGCTCCTCCTGGCCGATGCGCCAGTCGAGCTCGGCGAGGTTGCGCAGGAGCCCGATGATCGCAACGTCGGCGTAGCGGTTGAGAAGCGCCTGCGCGCGTCCGGTGGGTCGGCCTTGATGGTCTACGCAGGCGCGGTGCAGGATGTGGTCTGCGAGCACGTCAGGGACGATGCGGCGCAGCCGCCCGCGGGCGGTCAGGACCCCGGCCTGCTCGAGCTGGGAGACCAGTGAGCGAAGCTGGTGATCCTCGATCTGCAGGTCGGCGGCTAGCCGCTCGATCAGGACGGTGTTCTCGATGAACAGCGGGCCGAGCGCGGAGATCAGGATCAGCGCGTCGCGTGCGGCCTGCGCGTCCACTTCGTCGCCGAGCTTGCCGAGCATCTCGTCGCGGAAGCGGTCCAACACGGTCATGCGGAACTCGGCGTGGCGCTCAAGCAACTCCGGCGCGACTGCCTGCCGCGCGAGCGGCTGACCGCCGATGACGGTCACGAGCGGACAGTCGGCAGTGGCGTCGGCGAGATGCTCCGCGAGGTGCTCGTGCTCGGCGCCGAGAGCCTGCGCGGCGAGTGCGCGCACGTCTTTGACTGGCAGATCGCCAAGCGGCTTTGAGATCCAGACCTTCTCGGGTGAGAGGCCGGCGAGCGATAGGCGCGAGCGAAGCTCCTCGGCACGGTGTGGCCTGGTGGCGAGCACGAGCGTCGGAGCGCTGGGCTGCCGGGTGGCGGCGCCGATCAGCGCGGCGAGATCCTCGCGCCGGTGCGCGTCATCGACGATCACGAGCGGCGCGGTCCACGGAAGCTCCTCAACCGACTCGGCCGTGAGCGCTAGCTGGTCGTCGACGAACAGCACGGTTCGGCTCGCCTTGTGGGCTTCGGCGAGCGCGCGCAGAATGCGGGTCTTGCCGATGCCGCCGCGGCCGACGAGCACAAGCACGCGAATCTCCTGGTTGGCTAGCTGCTGGTCGATGGTGGCGAGCAGCTCGTCACGGCCGACGAGCGCCCAGGTGTGACGGAACAGATGATCCTCGTCCAGCAGAGGCCGGAAATACTCGTCGGTCTCGTGAAAGCACAACGGCCCGCGTGGCCCGAGGAACGCACGGCGCCAGTGGACGGTGAAGGTGTCCTCGATCAGCCGCCGGGCACGCTCGCGCGGCTCGATCGCACGGACGCCTTGGGAGAGATCCTCCTTGTCGAGCAGCCTCCAGCCGTCGAGTGCGGCAACGTAGTCGCGCACGGTGGTGCCCACCTCGCAGGCGACGAGGATGACGTGCTCGTCGGCGTCGTACTCGGTCTCCGCAACGGTGCTTTTCGCGTGTGTTTTGGTGTACTTCCGCCACTTTCGGCACTGGTAGGTACGTGTGCGCCCGTCGGTGAGCTCGGCGGCGATGTCGATGCCGAGCTGACCCTGGCCGCGGGTGCCGTACTTGTGCGCGCTGGCGACGTCGGGCTGGCCGTTGACGTAGGCGAGGCAGAACCGCTCGAAGGCGTCCCACTCCCACTGCGGGTCATCGAGTGGCAGCAGGTCTACGTGGTCTAGGGGCGGTAGGGGCAGCGGCATTCGTGTTCGAGGGTAGCCCAGCCCTCAGCAGGCTGCCGGCAGCCAACTGGCTGGCTCGCGTATGGCGCCAGATGTCGAGAGTGACGTGTCGGTGGGACATTCGTTTCACGTGCCCGATGCTGACGACTGGCTTGCCGAGCAGGCCAAGGTCTGACGACCGTTCGACAGGGGTCCTGGCGAGGACATACAGTCAAGGTTCGATGCTCAGTGAACCGCGCTCAATGCCATCCGCCGCGGGCACAGCGCGCCCGTGAGTGAACAAGACTCCGCGAACTCGCGGCCGGCGGGCCTCTACTCCAGCGACCCGGCGTGCCTCGAACACGATCCGCGTGTGCACATGCCTGAGCACCCGGACACGCCTGAGCGGCTTGAGGCGATCGAGCGGATGCTGGCCGAGCACAACTGGTTGGGCTGGGAGCGGCGTGCCGCGCCGCCGGCCGAGGTAGCGCAGCTGGAATTGATCCACAGTGCCAGGCATGTGCAGAGGATCATGGAGCTGTCGCTGGCCGGTGGCGGCGCGATCGACTCGGACACTTTCGTCGGCGAGCCCTCCTATCGTGCAGCGCTGCACGCCGCCGGCGGCGCGTGCGAGATGACAAGGGCGCTGATGGCAGGCGAGGCGACGCTCGGTTTCTGCGGCGTGCGTCCTTCTGGCCATCATGCCGAACCGGATCGCGCGATGGGCTTCTGCCTGTTCAACAACGTTGCGATCGCCGCGGAGCTGGCGATCCGAGAGCTGGGCGCTCGGCGGGTGCTGATCCTGGATTGGGATGTGCACCACGGCAACGGGACCGCTGAGGCGTTCCGGCGCCGATCGGATGTTCTGTTCGTAAGCATCCATCAGGCGGGGATCTATCCGGGCACGGGCTCGATGAGCGACGTGGGCTCGGGTGCGGGCGAGGGCTACACGATCAACCTGCCTGTCCCGGCCGGCTCGGAGGAGGAGCTGTGGCTATCGCCGATCGAGCACATCGTGCTCCCGGTCGCCGAGAGCTTCGCGCCGGAGCTCGTGCTGATCTCTGCCGGCTTTGACGCGCACCACGAGGACCCGTTGGCTGGCTGTCGTCTGGAGGCGGGCTCGTTCGCGGAGATGGCCCGTCACGTGCGGGGGCTGGCTACATCACTCGGCGTGCCACTCGGAGCCGTCCTCGAGGGTGGCTACCAGCCTGTGGCGCTGGCGGAGTGCGTGCGGGAGACGCTTGCCGCGCTCGCCTCCGATGAGCCAGCGCAGTCGGCGGCACCGGAGCCGCTCTTGACATCGCGCGCCGCCGCTCACGTGGGCCACTACTGGCCGCTGTAGGGAGTGCTGCCCCTATATCGCGGGAACGCCTGTGGTCGCCGTCCCTCCGGTGCAAGGGAACTGGTAGGCGGGTAGTTCCCCACGTCACGGCTGGGTAGCGAGGACCGATGCTTGGCTTGTGCGTGCGTGATCTGATCTGCTTGGCCAATGTCCGAAGATCGAGACATATCGTGCGCTCGCGCCGGCGACTGGCTTGAGGTCAAGGGCGTTGGCGAGCGCCCTTCGCGGCGTGGACAGATCAGGGAGGTGCTCGGCAGCTCTGAGCATCCCCACTTCCGCGTTCGCTGGGATGAAGGACACGAGTCGATCGTCTACCCCGCCGACCACGAGGCGATCGTGCACCACCCAGCCCGACAGGGCGACCCGGCATGAGCACAGCGCACGCATCGAGGTCGGTCGGTCTCGCCGCCCGCGTAGTTTCTCCCCGCCACCGCCAGGGGCAGCAACGGATGCACCGGGCGGCGCCGGGCGCGAGGCTGCGAACACCATGACCGTTCCTTCGCTGTCACAGGCACCCAGCGCCGTCGCAGATATCGACGAGCCCGAGCTTGTCCGGCTGCGCGATGGCTCGCTGGTCACGCTGCGTCCCACCACGGCCGCCGATGAGCCCGCGCTGCGCTCGTTCCTGGCGGGACTGTGCCTGGAGGCGCGGCGTCTGCGGTTCTTCAGCGGCGCCGTGGACATAGGCTGTGCTGCTCATTTGGCGGCGGACACCAGCACGGGTTGCTTCGGGCTGGTTGCCCATGACGAGATGGGGGCGATGGTCGCTCACGCCCTGTATATCCAGCTGGATGGCACGCGGGCGGAAGTCGCGGTCGAGGTCGCCGATCATCTCCACGGCCGCGGCCTCGGGACGATCCTCATCGAACAGCTGGCGATCGTCGCCGAGCAGCGTGGGATCACGCATTTCGTAGCCGAGGTTCTCTGTGAAAACCGGGCGATGCTGGATGTCTTTCGAGAGGGCTTCGATGGGCGTGTGGTACGCCACGATGGGCCGGAGCAGAGGGTCGAGTTCCTCACCGCGGGCTGGCGACTGGCTCACAAACGCTTCGCATCGGATGCTCGGGCGTAGTGCCGAGCCCGAGCAGCGCGGCGTGCTCGCGTAGCTGATCGCGGGCGTCGGGGTGCGCGGCGTGCTCGATGATGAGGCGGGCCTGGGCGCGCTGGCTGCGTCCGAAGATGTGCGCGGCGCCCTGCTCGGTGATGACCGCGGAGTGCTGGAAGGAGGTCACGGGTCCGTCGAGGTGGGGCACGATTGTCGAGGTGTCGCTGCGTTCGTGCCAGGAGCGCAGCGCGATCACGGCGTGCCCGCCGGGCGAGTGCAGGGCGCCCTCAACGAAGTCGGGCTGGCCACCGAAACCTGAGTAAACGCGCCCGCCGATGTGGCTTGCGCCGGCCTGGTCGTGCAGATCGACCTGCAGCGCCGTGTTGACCGAGATCATCTGAGCTCGTGCCGCAATCCGCGAGGGATCGTTGGTCGTCTCGGTGCGCGTCATGCGAAGCCTGGGGTTGTGGTGAACCCACTCGTACAGCTCCCTGGAGCCGAACATGAAGGAGCACACGATCGGCCGTTTACGGTCGAGTGCCCCGGCTTGCTCGAGGCCCATCACCCCGTCGGAGATCATCTCCGACCAGATCCCCAGGTTGCGTCGGCTGACGAGTGCGCGCAGCGTCGCATCGGGGACCTGGCCGATCCCGAGCTGCAAGGTGGCGCCGTCTCCCACGAGATTGGCGACGCGCTCGGCGATCGTCTGCGCATGGTCGTGGTTGGCGCCGATGGCCGGGGTCGGGAGGTCTTGCTGGACCTCGACGGCGAGGTCGATGAGGTCTTCGGCCAGCTCGCCGTCGCCGAGGGTGTAGGGCATGTCGGAGTTCAGCTGGGCGATGACGAGCCCGCCGCGGGCGCGTACATGCTCGACGGCCGCCGGCAGGATGTTCACCTCGATCCCGAGCGAGACCTTCCCCTTGTGTGGCATGGAGGTGTGCAGCAGCACCACGTCGGGCGGGCGCAGCGTGCTGAACAGCCTGGGTACGAGTGAGAGGCGCATCGGCAGGTAGTCCAGTCGCTCGCCGGTGTCGCGCATCCCCGGCCCCACGAACGGCGTCTCGAAAATGACGCCCTCGCGGGCGGGCAACGGGGCCTGAGCGGCGAGCATGAACAGGCGGTAGCGCTCCACCGCGCCCTCCAGGGCGTCGAGCAGGACCCGAGGGGTCCCGAGGTTCCCGCTGGCGACGACCCGCGGCTCGCCGGCGCTAAGCGCGGCGAGCGCCGTGTGCAAGTCGCGCTGGGAGATCACCTTCATCCGACGTTCAACACTACGCGCCGGCGGCGAGCACGGTCATGGGTGGGAACTACCGAGTTCGTTCAGGGAGGAGTGCGGTAGGCGCCCGCGCCGGCGGCGAGTTGACTTGTAAGCGGTCAGAGCGACCGCGATCGAGCAGCCACGACACAGGAGGAACTAACAATGAGCGTCTCGCCCCCAGCACCTGCCATGTCCGGCCTGGAGCTGGTCCGCTCGTTCGCGCAGCTCGGCCGTGAGGATGTGCAGTTCGCGGGCGGCAAGGGCGCGAACCTGGGTGAGCTGACCCGCGCGGGTCTGCCCGTGCCAGAGGGCTTCGTCATCGGTGCCCCAGCCTACGCGGCGTTCTGCGCTGAGAGCGGGCTGCGCGAGCGCCTCGCGGAGTTGCTTGACGACGTGGATGTCGAGGACACCGCGGCTTTGCAGGCGGCGAGCGTTGCCGCACGAGAGATGGTCGACGCTACCCCGATGCCGGAGGTTCTGCAGCGCGAGATACGCTCGCGCTACGAGCAGCTTGTGGGCGAGGACGCCGAGGGGCCTGTGGCCGTGCGCTCCTCAGCGACGGCGGAGGACACCGCCGAGACCTCGTTCGCGGGAATGAACGAGACCTTCCTGAACGTCCGCGGCTCAAACGCGGTGATCGACGCGGTGCGCGATTGCTGGCGGTCGTTGTTTGGGACGCGCACTATCTACTACCGCGGCATCAACGGCTTCGCACAGGCGGATATGGACATCGCGGTCGTCGTGCAGCGCCAGGTAGCCTCCACGCGCGCCGGCGTGATGTTCACCGTCAACCCCGCGACGGGCGAGCGCAACGAGCTCGTGATCGAGGGGTCCTTCGGTCTCGGCGAGGCCGTCGTCTCAGGCTCGGTCTCACCCGATCGCTACGTGGTGCGGAAGGACCCGGCGTCGGTGTGGCGCCGTGACGTTCACTGCAAGGATCTGGCGATCGAATATGACGCTGAGGGTGGCACTCGCACGCGGCCCCTCTCGCACGAGGAGGGTCTGCGTCCCACGTTGGATGAGCGGGAGGTCATGGCTGTGGCCGCGCTTGGCCTGCGCATCGAGGAGCACTACGGCTCACCGCAGGACACGGAGTGGGCGTTTGACCCCGACGGGAAGCTGTGGATGCTGCAGAGCCGTCCGATCACCACGCTCCATGACGAGCAGCAGCCCATACCCAGCGCTGGCGTAGCGCGGTCTGAGCAGCCGCAGACGGTGCTCTTGCGTGGGCTGGGCGGAGCGCCGGGCAGCGCGAGCGGCGCCGCTCGCGTGCTCACCTCGCTCGCCGACGCCGCTGCGCTCGGCAACGGGGATGTGCTTGTCACCCACATGACCTCCCCTGATTGGCTGCCGCTGCTGCGCCGCGCGGCCGGCGTCGTCACCGACTCGGGCGGCATGACTTGCCACGCCGCGATCGTCTCACGCGAGCTTGGTATCCCCTGCGTAGTCGGCACCGGCGAAGCGACCAGCAAGCTGCGCGACGGCGAGATCGTGACTGTCGATGCGACTCGCGGGCTCGTATTGGAGGGCGCATGTGCACCCGAGCTCGCGCGGGTGCCCTCCGGTGGCCAGCAGGCCGCGAGGGTCAGCCTGGGTGCATCCTCGGCGGCTGCCGTGACCGCGACGCAGATCCTCGTGAACCTATCTGAGCCCTCGCAGGTGCAGCGGGTCAAGGACCTGCCGGTCGACGGTGTTGGCTTGTTGCGGGCGGAGATGATGGTGCTGGAGGCGCTGGCGGGCGATCATCCCCGCACGCTGCTCGAGGAGGACCGAGGCGAGGAGCTTGTCGCCCGCATGGCTGAGGGTTTGAGCGCGTTCGCGGTCGGCTTCGCGCCACGGCCCGTGACCTACCGCACGATCGACTTTCGCACCAACGAGTTCGCCGGTCTGCGCGGCGGAGAGCGCTTTGAGCCAAAGGAGGCCAACCCGATGATCGGCTACCGCGGCGCGCTGCGCTACACCCGCGAGCCGGATGTCTTTGCGCTTGAGCTGGAGGCGGTGCGCAGGGTGTGGGACGCCGGCCAGCACAACCTGCACGTGATGCTCCCGTTCGTGCGCACCGCCCGAGAGCTGCGCCGCTGCCGTAACCTGATCGCCGAGTCGGGGCTGCTTGACCGGCCCGGTTTCGAGCTGTGGGTGATGGCGGAGGTCCCCTCGGTGCTGTTCAACCTCTCCGAGTACGCGGCGCTCGGCGTGAGCGGCATCTCGATCGGCTCCAACGACCTCACCCAGCTGCTGCTTGGCGCCGACCGTGACAACGAGGTGCTGGCTGAAACGTTCGACGAGCGCGATCCCGCCGTCACGACGTATCTGCGGGAGCTGATCCCGCGTGCCCGCGAGCTGGGGTTGCGCACCTCGATCTGCGGGCAGGCGCCATCGGTGTATCCCGAGTACGCAGAGCTGCTGGTGCGCGCGGGCATCGACGCGATCTCAGTCAACGTCGATGTGATCGACCGCACCCGAGCGCTGGTGGCCGCGGCGGAGCAGCGCGTGATGCTCGACTTCGCACGCGCGCACGACATCGCTGCTGAGCGGGCCACCGTTCCCGGCGCGCATCTCGGAACCCGGTGATGTTGCAGGTCCGTATCCACGGCCGCGGCGGGCAGGGCGTCGTCACCGCCGCGGAGCTGCTGGCGCTCGCGGCGTTCGATGAGGGCCGCTACGCGCAGGCGTTCCCGAGCTTCGGCTCAGAGCGTATGGGTGCGCCCGTCGTGTCGTTCTGCCGGATCGACGAGCGTGAGATCCGTGTGCGGGAGCCTGTGATGGCGCCCGACGTGCTGATCGTCATCGACCCGACGCTGCTGCACCAGGTGGACGTGTTCGGCGGCCTTGCCCCGGAGGGGTTCATCCTCATTAACACCACACGGAGCTTTGACGAGCTCGGCCTGGGCGAGTTCGTGGCAGGGTTCCGTCACGAGCGGCTTTTGACCGTGCCCGCCGGCGAGCTGGCACGCGAACACGCTGGGCGGCCAATCGCCAACGCAGCGCTGCTCGGCGGTTTCGCGGCGCTCAGCGGGCTGGTCTCGCTGGACGCTGTAGTGAAGGCGATCCGCGAGCGCTTCACCGGGAATATCGGCGAGGGCAATGTGGCGGCGGCGATGGCAGCCTACGCCTGGGTCGCTGACGAGCGTAGGGAGTTGAGCGGTGCTGCGTCAGGTTGAGGGATCGCGTGCGGTAGCGGAGGCGGTGGCGTTGTGCCGGCCGGAGGTCATCTGCGCCTACCCGATCTCGCCGCAGACGCACATCGTGGAGAACCTTTCCCAGCTGGTGAAGACGGGCGTGCTTTCGCCGTGCGAGTTCGTGAACGTTGAATCGGAGTTCGCCGCGATGTCGGTGGCGATCGGCGCATCAGCGACCGGCGCGCGGGCGTACACGGCGACGGCGAGCCAGGGGCTCTTGTATATGACAGAGGCGCTCTACAACGCTTCGGGGCTCGGTCTGCCGATCGTGATGACTGTCGCCAACCGCGCGATCGGCGCCCCGATCAACATCTGGAACGACCACTCGGATTCGATGTCGCAGCGAGATTCGGGCTGGATACAGCTCTACGCCGAGACCAACCAAGAGGCGCTCGACCTGCACATCCAGGCGTTCGCCCTGGCCGAGCAGCTTTCCACTCCGGTGATGGTCTGCATGGACGGATTCATTCTCACGCACGCCGTCGAGCGTCTGGAGATTCCCACGCAGGAGCAGGTCGATGGGTTCCTGCCGGCGTTTGAGCCGCGGCAGGTGCTCGACCCGGATGAGCCGGTGTCGATCGGCGCGATGGTCGGCCCCGAGGCGTTCATGGAGGTGAAGTACCTCGCGCACGCCAAGCAGATGCAGGCCCTGCAGCTGATCCCCGAGATCGCCGGCGAGTTTCAGCGCGCGTTTGGACGCGACTCCGGTGGCCTGATTCGCACCTACCGCAGCGAGGACGCCGACACGATTGTGGTGGCGCTCGGGTCGGTGTTGGGGACGGTCAAGGACACGATCGACGAGCTGCGCGAGCAGGGCGTGAAGATCGGGGCGGTCGGGATCTGCTCCTTCCGGCCCTTCCCGCTCGATGCGTTGCGAGCGGCGGTGGGTCATGCCGAGCGTGTGGTGGTGTTGGAGAAGGCGCTCGCGGTCGGCATCGGCGGGATCGTCTCCGCGAACGTGCGCATGGCGCTCGCCGGCATCCAACTGCACGGCTACACGGTGATCGCTGGCCTCGGCGGACGGCCGATCACCAAGTCCTCGCTGCACAGTCTGTTCACCGACGCGGCAGCCGACCGTCTGGAGGCGTTGACGTTCCTGGACATGGACTGGGATGTCGTGAACCGGGAGCTTGAGCGGATGGACGCCTCGCGGGCCTCGGGTCCGCACGCCGAGAACATTCTGCGCGACCTCGGCACGGTCGCCGCGGGGCCGGTGTGAGGAGCAGACAGGCATGACCGCCCCCGCGATTCGCTTCTACCAGACCGGCAGCTTCGCCGTTGGCAACCGGCTGCTCGATCCTGAGCAGCGCTCGGTGCAGGCGGGTGATGAGCGCACCAACTCGATCACGTGCGGGCACCGTGCTTGCCAGGGCTGCGGGGAGGCGCTCGGCGCACGCTATGCGCTTGACGCGGCGATGCGAGCCACGGGCGGGCGGATGATCGCCGCGAATGCGACCGGCTGCCTGGAGGTGTTCTCGACGCCCTACCCGGAGAGCTCGTGGCGGATACCGTGGATTCACTCGCTGTTCGGGAACGCGCCCGCCGTCTCGACGGGCATCGCCGCCGCGCTGCGCGCCAAGGGCCGTGAGGACATCCGGGTCGTCGGTCAGGGCGGTGATGGCGGCACCGTCGATATCGGGATGGCGTGCCTGTCGGGGATGTTCGAGCGAAACGATGACGTGCTCTACATCTGTTACGACAACGAGGCGTACATGAACACGGGCGTGCAGCGCTCGGGCGCGACGCCGCCCGCGGCGCGCACAGCGACCACGCAGGCCGTCGGCCCGGAGCCGGGAAATGTGTTCGGGCAGGGCAAGAGCGCGCCGCTGATTGCGATGGCGCACGAGATCCCCTACGTGGCGACTGCGACCGTCGCCGAGCTGCGCGACCTGGAGGCGAAGGTTCAGACCGCGATGGGGCTACGCGGCGCGCGCTACCTGCACGTGTTCGTGCCCTGCCCGTTGGGCTGGGGCAGCGCGTCGAAGGACACGATCAGGATCGCCCGTTTGGCGAAGGAGTCGGGCATCTTCCCGGTGTTCGAGGCGCGCGACGGCGAGCTGTGCGGTGTCTCTGAGATTCGTCGGCAGGTGCCCGTCGAGGAGTACCTGCGCCCACAGAAGCGCTTCGCGCACCTATTCGAGCCCGAGCCGCACAGCGGGGTGATCGCGCGCATCCAGGCCGGCGCGGATCGCAACATCCGCCGCTTCGGCCTGCTCGGCGAGCGCCCCAGCCTGGGTGAGCGCCGCGGCGAGCAAGGGGCGGTGAGCAACGGTGGATAAGCCGTTTGCGATCACGCTCGATGTCGGTTCGAGTCTTGCCAACAAGACGGGCTCCTGGCGGCAGGAGCGGCCCGTGTATGTGCACAGGCTGCCGCCGTGCAATCACGTCTGCCCGGCCGGCGAGAACATTCAGCAGTGGCTTTACCACGCCGAGTCCGGCGACTACGAGACCGCGTGGCGGGAGTTGGTCAAGGACAACCCGCTGCCCGCTGTGATGGGCCGCGTCTGCTACCACCCATGCGAGACCGCCTGCAACCGCGCGCAGCTGGACGATCCCGTAGGCATCCACGGCGTCGAGCGATTCCTCGGCGACGAGGCGATCCGCCAGGGCTGGCGACTGACCGTGGACGCCGAGCCGACCGGCAAGCATGTGCTCGTCGTCGGCGCCGGTCCTTCCGGCCTGTCGGCGGCTTACCAGCTCGCGCGGCGCGGGCACACGGTCACGATCCGCGACGCGGGGCCGATCGCCGGCGGCATGATGCGCTTCGGTATCCCCACCTATCGCCTGCCGCGCGATGTCCTGGACGCCGAGATCGCGCGCATCCTTGACCTCGGGGTCACGCTCGAACTGGACAGCAAGGTCACGAGCATCCTCGATGCGATGCGAGACGGCGGGTTCGACGCGGCGTTTCTAGCTGTCGGTGCGCACATCGGCAAGCGTGCATACATTCCCGCCGGGGAGGCCGCGCACATCCTGGACGCGGTGACGCTGCTGGCAAGCATGGAGGGCCAGGAGCGCCCGTTGCTCGGCCGCCGCGTGGTCGTCTACGGCGGCGGGAACACGGCGATGGACGCCGCGCGCACCGCTAAGCGCCTCGGGGCGAGCGATGCGATCGTCGTCTACCGCCGCACACGCGAGCGGATGTCCGCCCACGACTTCGAGGTCGAGGAGGCGCTGCAGGAGGGCGTGATGATGAAGTGGCTCTCCACGATCAAGCACGCCGATGAGGGCAAGCTGCTTCTGGAGCGGATGGAGCTGGACGAGACGGGCTTTCCGCAGCCCACCGGCGAGACCGAGGAGCTGCAGGCTGACTCGCTGGTGCTGGCGCTCGGCCAGGAAGCCGACCTCTCGCTGCTCGACGGCGTGCCGGGTCTGGAGGTCGAGGATGGTGTCGTGCAGGTCGATGAGCGCATGATGACCGGCCACGAGGGCATCTTCGCCGGGGGGGACATGGTGCCGGCCGAGCGCACCGTCACCGTCGGCATCGGGCACGGCAAGCAGGCCGCGCGGAACATCGACGCCTGGCTTGCCGGCCGCGAGTTCACGCACCCTGCGGTCGGAGAGCTTGCAGACTTCCCGACGTTGAACACCTGGTACTACGCCGACGCACCATTGACCGTCGCGCCGCAGTTGGACATCATCCGCCGGCAGTCCACCTTCGATGAGGTGACACAGGGCCTGGATGAGACCAACGCGCTGTTTGAGGCGCGTCGCTGCCTGTCCTGCGGCAATTGCTTCGGCTGTGATAACTGCTATGGCGTGTGCCCCGATAACGCGGTCCTCAAGGTCGATGAGGGCGATGGCTATGCGTTCGATCTCGACTACTGCAAGGGCTGTGGAATCTGTGTGCAGGAGTGCCCCTGTGGTGCGATCGAGATGATCCCCGAGGATGTATGAACATCCGACGAGACAGAATGTGAAAGACCTATCGGGCAGTAGAGTGGAACGGATGGGAAGGCAGTCAGGCGTCGTGCTCTACGTGCTCGGGCTGGTAGCCGTCGTGGTCGCCGTGGACGTCTTGTTCTTCAGGCATCGGTTCTGGGAGCGCCTGATCGTAAACGTCGGGATTGTCCTGGTGTTCGCGGCGTTCTATTTGAGGTTCGTGAAGCGAGCGTGAGCGGAACGCCCCCGATGCACGCAGCCAACGACAACGCCGCGCGGATAGGTCTTCGCGGGTGGTGGGCATCCCCTCCGCGATCCGGCTTGCAACGCCTGATCAATCCGTGGGAGTACCGCCACCTCCGCGCTTTTGGCCTCACGCGCATTGCCGGTAGCTTCGTTGCGGCCACCGCGGGCGTCGTGTGCCTCTCCTACGCCGCCTACGGATGGGGAGCCTTCTTCCTGGTTATTGGCGTGGTGAACCTCGCGGGTGGCTACTGGTACATCACTATCGCTCGCTCCTCATCTCCGCGAGCTTGAGCCCGCTGGGGAATGCGTCAACCGGCGGCCGCGTGCGCGGGTCCACGATCACTGTGGTCGGTGAGCTTGTAGGCGCGGAGTGAGCGCTGTACGTCGGTGATCGAGACCAGCCCGACGGGTCGGCCGTCGGCGTCGATGACCACGGCACGCCCGAACCTGGAGAACGCAGGCCGCTCAAGCAGTCGTGCCACGTCCTCCTCGGTGTGCACGATCAAGGCGGGGTCGCAGTCGGCTACCGCGCGGATCTCTGCCGGGGAGCACCGCCTGCGCAAGTACGCCTCGACCTGGGCGATGCTGACCAGCCCGATCGCGTGGCCCTGCTCGTCGGTGACGGGAAATGCGTTGTAACGGTAGGGGCGAAAGTATGCCTCGGCGGCGTGAGCGAGAGAGGCGTGCTCGGGGATGCTCACGGCCGGCGTGGACATCAGCTCACCCGCCGTCACGCCAGAGAGGGCCGCCTGGACCTGTGCGCCGACGGCCTGCGCACCGGCGGCCATGACGATGAAGAAGCCGATCAGCGCGAGCCACAGCCCTTCGGGTGCGCCTCCCAGGAACTCGAGGCCGCCGAGCACGATCATCAGGTAGCCGAACGCGCGACCGACGCTCGCGGCGGTGTCTGTGGACTTTCCGATATCACCGCTGCGGCGCCACAGCAGCGAGCGCAGCACCCTCCCACCGTCGAGCGGGAACGCGGGCAGCAGGTTGAAGACGAGAATCAGCCCGTTGACGAACACCTGGTAGTCAACGAGCGCACGAATGGCCGCCGGCGTCGAGGACGGCAGCAGCAGCGCCACCACGCCGAAGCAGGCGGCGATCACCGCTGTGACGGCGGGACCCGCGAGGGCGTAGCGCAGCTCGTCGCGTGGGTCGTGTGCCTCCCCGCGCATACGCGAGACGCCGCCGAGCAGCCACAGGTCGATCTCCTCGACTTCGATGCCGTGCCGCCGCGCGACGATCGCGTGGCCGAACTCGTGCGCGAGGATGCTTGCAAACAAGAGCAGCGCGCTTGAGAGCCCCAGCGCGTAGGACGCGGCGGGGCTGATGCCATGTATCACTTCGGGGAAGTAGGAGGCGCCCAGCGACCAGGTGATCAACGCGACGATCACCAGCCACCACGGGCTGACCCCGACGGGGATTCCGGCGATGCGCGTTATGCGAAGGCTGCGACCAGGCATTGCTCACACCGTAGATGCCCATAGCGGTGCCGGTCATCAGTGCTGGCCCCGGTAATCGTCCGTAGTGAGCACTGAGTGCTCCAGGTGGGAGCAGCGGATACGGCGGTGTGGCGGGCGGGGCGAAGATGGCCCTCGGATCAACACACAAGCCGGGAGGATCGAAACAGTGCCAGCAACAAGCGCCATCCCATCCGTATCGCCCGAGCTGGCGGTGAGTGCCGTTGGACTGCTGAGCGGTCGGCGTATCACTGCCGGTGGGGTTGAGCGCGAGCACCTTCTGGACCGGCTGGCTCAGCTTCGCGCGATCCTCCCGGCGTTCGCCGAGGAGCTGGCGACCGCGCGCCGTCAGACCGCTGCGCTGCGCATAGAGAACCGCGGGCTGCTGGCCGAGGTGCGCAGGCTACAGCGCCAGCGTGGAGAGACCCATGCACGCTCCTGAGCACGTAGAAACACGCAACGGGGACAGTGTGAGTCCCCGATGCGTCGGCCCTGAGCCGCTTCTAGCGTCCGTTGCGCTGAGCGTCCTTTCTTGCACACAAACCGACCAAAGGTGGAACCCGAGATGAAGGCCCTCGTTTATCACGGTCCCGGCGAGCGAGGCTGGGACACGGTGGATGACCCGACGATCATCGACCCAACCGATGCGATCGTGAGGATCGACACGTCAACGATCTGCGGCACGGACCTGCACATCCTCAAGGGAGACGTGCCGGAGACCACGGCGGGCACGATCCTCGGCCACGAGGCCGTCGGCACCATCCAGGAGGTCGGAGCCGGCGTCAGCACCGTCGCCCCTGGTGATCGCGTGCTGATGTCCTGCGTGAGCTCCTGCGGACGCTGCCGCTTCTGCAAGGAGGGCCGCTACGGGCAGTGCTTGGGTGGCGGCGGCTGGATCTTCGGGCACCTCATCAACGGGCTGCAGGCCGAATATGCTCGCGTCCCGTTCGCCGATAACTCTGTCTACAAGGTGCCCGCCCAGCTCACTGACGAGCAGGTGCTGTTCCTCGCGGACATCCTGCCCACCTCTTTCGAGGTCGGGGTGCTCAACGGCATGGTCTCCCCCGGCGACGTGGTGGCGATCGTCGGCGCCGGCCCGATCGGCCTGGCAGCGATCCTCACAGCCCGCCTCTACACGCCGGGGCGGATCGTCGCCATCGACCTCGCCGACAGCCGCCTTGAGAGCGCCACACGGTTCGGTGCGGATGAGACGATCAACAACTCGCGCGAGGATGCTCTCGCCAAGGTCATGGAGATGACTGACGGCCTCGGCGCAGATGTGGCCTTCGAGGCGGTTGGCGTGCCGGACACGTTTGAGCTCGCGGCTGATCTGATCCGTCCCGGTGGTCGAGTGGCGAACATCGGTGTGCACGGCAAGGCGGCGAGCCTGCATCTGGAGAAGCTGTGGATTCGTGACGTGACGATCACGACGGGACTGGTGGACACGTTCAGCATCCCGCAGCTGATGAGGCTGATCGCCAGTGGCCGCCTGGACCCCTCGCTGTTTGCCACGCACCGTTTCGCGCTCGGAGACACGATGAGCGCCTACGACACGTTCGCCGACGCCGCGAACACCGGGGCGCTGAAGGTCGTCCTGCAGGGCGGGAACGGCGACCGGCAGATGGCCGCCGCTGAGCGGAGCGTGGCCGTCGCATGAGCCAGCTCGCAGACAGCATCGGGGGAAAGTACGGATACACAGAGGTCTGTCTCGGCGTTAGGCTCCCTGATCAGATGGTGTCCAGGCTGATTCGAGGCGGCTCCTCGTGAGTCCCGTGGGCGTGCTGGGCGCGATCGTCAACCTGAATCACCCGGCCCATACGGTGGATTGGAGCTTCGTCCACCTGTCGGTGGCGAATGTCGTCGTGATCGTCCTGATGCTGGTCGTGTTCGTCCTTGCGATCCTGCTTCCGTTCCCTGGGGCGGCGCGCAGGCGCGGCGGGGCATCGTGAGCGTCGCACCCCCTCCCTCCGGTGAGGGTGCGACGGCGCACCCCGATACCTGGACGGTGCGCGTCAGGGAAGCGGCCGTCGAGGCGCTGCCGCCCGAGAAGCTGCTCCCTGACGGTCAGCCGACGTATGTCGCCTCGTGGATCTACGTGTTCGGTGTCGCCTCGATCGCGTCGCTGATCGTGATCATCGCCTCCGGCTCGATCCTCGCATTGAAGGGTCCCGCCTGGTGGCACGACACAGGCGTCGGGCATTTCTTCAACAGCATCCATATGTGGAGCGTCGAGCTGTTCTTCTTCGTGATGGTCGTCCACCTGTGGGGCAAGTTCTGGATGGCCGCGTGGCGCGGAGGCCGTGCGCGCGTGTGGATGACTGGCGCGGTCACGTTCCTGGTCGCGGTGCCCTGCGCGCTTACCGGCTACGTCTCCCAGCAGAACTTCGACGCGCAGTGGATCTCCACGCAGGCGAAGGACGGGTTGAACTCGGTCGGCGTCGGCGCGTTCTTCAACGTCACGAACTTCGGGCAGATGTATAGCTACCACGTGCTGCTGCTGCCCGTGGCAGTGGTCGCGCTCGTCAGCGCGCACGTGCTGCTCGTGCGCCGCCACGGCGTCGTGCCACCGTTCGAGCTGGACAAGCGCAGGGTCGCGCTCGCTGCGAGCGGGAGCGGCGAAGCCGACAGCTCGCCCGAACCGGCGACCGGAGCGCAGACGTGAGCCTCCTGTCTCCCAAGGACGACACCCAGCCTTGGAAAGGCGGCTATGCGCCGTATGACCTGATCAAGGAGTTGTGCATCGCGGTTGGTGTGATCGGCCTGCTGGCGGTGGTGCTGACCGTGCTGTTCTCCTCACCCGATGACAAGCCGAGCACGATCGCGCAGTGGTCGCGCGAACAGCCTGTGAACTTCATCGCCACGGCAGCGAAGGAGCTCAACGGCACGAGCGACACGGCTGAATACGGCCCCCCGTACAACCACAGCAGCGGGAGCGTGCAGCACTTCCTGTTCCTGCACCCACAGCGCTGGCTCGGCGTCAGTCACCCGATCAATACCGCTGAGGATTACGTGATTGATCCGCTGCGGACGATCCCCGGCGACCCGGCCCTGACGAGCGCCGTCTCGGAATATCAGGCCGCGCCTGAAAAGACCAAAAAGGAATGGGGCGAAGCCTACGCCAAGCCACTGGAAGAATATGAAACGGCCATCGAAGAAAAGAAGGCGCCGCCCAAGACGGTGGCACTCGACCCGAGCACTGGCGCGGTGACGGTGCAGGCGAGCGGCACGGGTCCCGTGCCGGCGCTGATGGCTGGGCTGCTCGGCTTGGCAAAGAGCGGTGGCCTTGACGGGAGTCTGTTGACGAGCAACCAGTTCTTCCAGACCGACTACACAAAGCCGCTGCTGTTCATGGCTGACGGTGGCCTGCTCGGCGAACGCGCGGAAGCTCAGCACCTGCTCGGGGAGCAGTGGGGCATGATGAACGAGACCGGCAGCTACCCCGGCCAGGCATGGCTGTGGCTCTATACGTTGTGGTATCAGGTGGAACCGATCAAGTCCTCATCCAACGCGGACATACAGGTAATGCTCATCATGGGCCTGCTCAGCCTCGCGTTCGTCTGCATCCCCTTCTTGCCGGGCATCCGCAGCCTTCCCCGCAAGATCCCGATCTACAAGCTGATCTGGAAGGAGCACTACCGCTCCCAGCAGAGCGTGTAGCTCAGCTGCTGGACTCGCGCTCGGTGCTGATCAGCCCGCGGTCGATCGCGTAGGCGACGAGATCGGCGCGGCTTTGGAGCCTGAGCTTCTGCTGGATGTGCGAGCGGTGGGTCTCCACCGTTCGCACCGAAAGGTAGAGTTGTTCACCGATCTCGGTGTTGGTGTTCCCCAGCGCGATCAGGCGCAGCACGTCGACCTCGCGCGGGGAGAGATCATCGGGCGGGCCGGGCGGCGGCTCTGAGGCCATACGGGCGCCGAGCCTTGGGTTCAGGTAGCTCTCGCCGATGGCGGCGCGTCTGACTGCTTCGACCAGCTCTGCGTGGGCGGCCTCCTTGAGCACGTAGCCAAGGGCGCCGGCGCTGAGCGCCTCGCGTGCGAACGCGGGCTCCTTCTGCATCGTCAGCACGACGATCTGCGTGTCGGGGAACTCCTCGCGCATCGCGGGGATCGCCTCAAGGCTTGAGCCGCCGGGCATGTTGAGGTCGAGCACGAGCACCTTGGGGTGGTGGCCGAGCACGTAGCGGCGAGCGCCTTCGGCGTCGCTGGCCTCGGCGACGACCTCGAAGTCGGGCTGGCTGTCGAGCAGCATCCGCAGGCCGGTGCGCACGACCTCGTGGTCGTCTGCGAGCACGATGCGGATCGTCTGCTCGGGGGCGCCCTCGCCGCCACTCTGATCCTCGATCGACACGGTGTCTTGTTCGTTCATCGACCACCAAGATACCGGGCGGGCGGCGGCTGCATATCACGCGCGCTGTACGCTTCGGCGGTGGAAGGGCTGTCGCTGTGGTCGGAGTCTTCATTCCTGTCGATCGGCTCGCGGGGGTCGTTCGCCTCGATCGGCTCGGTGGGCTCTGCGTTCTCGATCGGCTCGGTGGGCTCGGTCGCGTCGGCATTCTCGATCGGCTCGGCCGCATCGTTCGGGTCGGTGCTGTCGGCTGCCTCGCAGGGGTCTGTGCTCTCCCACGCCGCCGAGGGAGCACTGCTGGATGACCAGGACCGTGGACGCGCGGGGATGCTGCTGGCCAGCACACTCGTGGCACTGACGGCGGGGCTGCTGGTGTGGCTTGGCCGTGGCCCTTCGCGGCACGGCGGGTAGCGCCAGGCGGGCATGAGCCCGGAGCGCTTCACTCTCGGCGAGGGCGCCGTCAGGGAGCTCGTGAGGCTCGCGGGCGAGCTTCACGAGGAGGCACAGCGATGCGCGAGCGCGGGGTGCTGGCGCGCGGCCCTCATCCTCACCGGATCTGCACTGGAGGCGGGGATCGTGGCAAGTGCGTGCTGCCTGGAGCCGGAGCTGCGAGCGCGGGAGTTGTGGCCGTCGCGGGACCCGTCGCGCTGGACGCTGGGGCAGGCCGTGGAGGTGGCGATCGGTGCGGGCTGGCTGCCCTGTGGGCGGCCCGGTGAGGGCTTGACCGGCACGCTCGACGGCGAGGTCGGCGACGCGATCGCCTTTCTCGTAGCCGTGCGCAACATGGCGACGCATCCGATGTCTGTCATGCGCCACGAACTGGCCCCCGACTTCGCTGACGTTACCCATATGCGAGTTACCTACGAGGTGTGCGAGGGGATCATGGCAGCGGTGTTCGAGCGGTTGAACGCCGCTATCCGCACGGTGCCCCGTGGCGGTGGAGGGTCAGTGCAGACCCTGTAGAGGCTGCGTGGCTGCGCGGGCCGGACACGTACTCGTGCTGCGGGAAACCACCGAACTGGTGCACGCGTTTGTTGGGATACCCGCAAGGCGTGCAAAAGGCAGGCTTCGATCAGGCACAAACCACCTACAAGGAGTGACTGATCATGCGCACGCGCAAAGCATTTGAGATAGCAGGGATAGTCGCGGCGGTCGTGTTGATCGCGTTCGGGGTCGCCACGATCGTGATCGGCGCCAACGGCCAAAGCACCGTTCACAACAGCCTCGCCGAACAGAAGATCGTCGGGACGCCGGACATGACACCGGCGGGAATCAAGGCCGAGGCATCGAAGTCCGGCCTGAGTGTGAGCGCGCTCAGCATCCCGAGCTGTTCGGTGGCGAACAAGGCGATCACCAGCGGCTCTGACGCGCGCTGCTTCGCTCAGTACATGACGATCCACGCGCTCGAGGCGACGGGCGGCAAGTATTACTCGCAGATGCCGCGCTATGCCACCGCCAACGGTGAAGGTACGAACGTCGAAACGGCCGCGTTGAAGGGTAAGAACGGCCAGCCGGTGGACAACCCGGCGCGTGAAGTGTGGATTCAGGAGACCGCTCTCTCGACGGGCCTGAACACGAGCTACATGGCGGGCCAGGTGTCGCTGTTCGGGATCGTCGTCGGGATCGCGCTGCTGCTCAGCGGCCTCGGCTTCGGGGTGCTGTCGCTCGGCGGTGCGCTTCGTAACCGAGACAATGCTGTAGCGGGGGCACGGAGGGCGCGGCACAGCACGACGGTCTCGCCGACGGGGGCCTGAGCCACGGAGCTGACGCGGGTCCGTGCTCGATTTGCCTGGCCCGCGTCCGTAGGGTGATGAGTGCCTGCGGCCCGGACGGTGTTATCCGTTCGGGCCGCGCTCTCTGTTAACGGCTCGCGTTGACCGGCTGGCGTCGGCGCACGCTGGGTTCTCGGCGCTGTCGATCGCGGACGGTGACGGCACACGAGAGGGGTCGGGTCGACATCCACCGCCGATTGGGTCAGTAGAAAGCCCGGAGGTCTTCGCGGAGCGAGCCCGGAGGCTTGCGTGTTGCTGTCGGATCTAGGTTGTAGAGGACACCGACAAGGGAGACCAGCGATGTTCAAGAACGTGCTCGTGGGAGTGGACGGCAGGCCAAATGGCCGGGACGCCATCGCACTCGCCTCACATCTCGTTGACCCAGATGGAAAGCTGACGCTCGTCCATGTGCACAGCGGCGATCTGCGCCCGTCTCACGCCATCTCGCCCGGCCTGGTTCGATCGGAGCGTGAAGCCTCGCACACGCTGCTTGAGCGGGAGCGCGCCGCCGCGGAGGTGTCGGCGGAGCTCGTCAGCGTCGTGGCGATGAGCCCTGGGCGCGGACTTCACGAGCAGGCGGACGAGCGGGGCTGCGACCTGCTGGTGGTCGGCTCCTGCAGCCACGGCGCGTTCGGGCGCGCGATGCTCGGCGACGACACGCGCGGCGCGCTCAACGGTGCTCCCTGCGCAGTGGCGATCGCACCGCTCGGCTACGCCGAGCACTCCACTCAGATCGCCAAGATCGGCGTGGCCTACAACGCCTCGCCGGAGAGCGAAGCGGCGCTCACGATGGCACACAGCCTGGCTGCTGCGAACAGGGCGAGCGTTCATGCGCTTGAAGTCGTGATGATCCCGACCGTCGCATACGGCGGGATGATGGCCCCCGTCTATGGGGAGGGCCTCGACATGATGCTTCAAGAGGCCGACAGCCGTATGAAGGAGCTGCCGGATGTCGAGGGTCGCGCTGTCTACGGTCTCGCGGGTGAGGAGCTGGCGGCGTTCGGCGACGCGGTGGACCTGCTGATCGTCGGCTCGCGCGGTTACGGCCCGGTCAAGCGCCTGGTGCTCGGCAGCACCTCCGAGTACCTGCAGCGCCACGCCCGCTGCTCTCTGCTGGTGTTGCCCCGTGCCGCCACGAGCGAGGGCTCGAGTGAGCATCCAGCCACTGAGGAGGGCGCCTATGCGCGATCCTGAGCCGCTGGCTCAGCCTGCGGCTGTGTGCATGGCGCGTCGTTTCTGGCGGGTGCCGTGCTCGCGCTGACGCTTGTGCGCGGCATCGACGATCTCGCATACCTCTGCTGGCTGCTTGACGATGTGCAGCGTGGCGAGGTCGGCGGCGCTGATGTGCCGCTCGGCGAGGGCACGGGCGCGCAGCCAGTCGAGCAGGCCGTCCCACTCGCCCTCGCCGAGCAGGATCACCGGGAAGTGGCGGATGGTCGCGGTCTGGATCAGCGTCAGCGCCTCGAACAGCTCGTCCAGCGTGCCGTAGCCGCCTGGGGCGATCACGAATGCGCTGGCGTAGCGCACGAACATGACCTTGCGCGCGAAGAAGTGGCGGAAGCGCAGCCCGATATCCAGATAGGAGTTCAGCGTCTGCTCGTGTGGCAGCTCGATGTTGCAGCCGACCGACAGCGCGCCTACGTCGTGTGCGCCGCGGTTGGCTGCCTCCATCAGCCCTGGGCCGCCGCCGGTGATGATTGCGTAGCCTGCGCGGCCGAGGCACGCCCCCAGCTCGCGCACGAGCTTGTAGTCGGGGTGCTCGCGCGGCGTGCGCGCCGAGCCGAATACCGTCACCGCCCTATCTACGCGCGAGAGCGCATCAAAGCCGCGGGCGAACTCGCCGGCGATGTCGTGCACGCGCTCGGAGTCCGCGGCACGCACCTGCGGGGTCTCATCACCGAGCCACAGCAGCAGCTCCTCATCGAAGGTCATCTCCTGTCGGGTGTCGATGTGCTCGTGTGCCACGGGCCAAGCGTAGAGTCTTGGCTGTGAGCGACGGCGCGACCCTGACAGACCCGCCCGCTGGTCTGTCGGACGCGGAACTGCGTGCCCTGGATGCCTACTGGCGGGCCGCTAACTACCTGTCGGTCGGCCAGATATATCTGCTCGACAATCCGCTGCTGCGCGAGCCGCTGCGAATCGAGCACGTCAAGCCGCGTCTGCTCGGGCATTGGGGCACGACCCCTGGCTTGAACTTTCTCTATGCGCACATGAACCGGGTGATCCGCGAGCGTGACCTGAACGCCCTCTATGTCGCAGGGCCTGGCCACGGTGGTCCGGGTGTGGTGGCGAACGTGTATTTGGAGGGCACCTACAGCGAGGTCTATCCCCACATTGGGCGTGACGAGGAGGGCCTGCGCCGTTTGTTTCGCCAGTTCTCTTTTCCTGGCGGCATCCCGAGCCATGTGGCGCCGGAGACGCCGGGGTCGATTCACGAGGGCGGCGAGCTTGGCTACTCCCTCGCGCACGCCTACGGCGCGGCGTTCGACAACCCCGACCTCCTGGTCTGCTGCGTGGTCGGCGACGGCGAGGCGGAGACGGGACCGTTGGCGACCAGTTGGCACTCCAACAAGTTCCTGAACCCGGCCCGTGACGGTGCGGTGCTCCCGGTTCTGCATCTCAACGGCTACAAGATCGCCAACCCAACTGTGCTGGCGCGCATCTCCCACGGGGAGCTGCGCAGCCTGCTGGAGGGCTACGGCTACGCGCCGCGCTTCGTCGAGGGCGATGAGCCCGCGGCGATGCACCAGCTCATGGCCGCAACCTTGGATGAGGTCACGGCGGAGATCGCAGAGATCCAGCGCCGCGCCCGCGAGGATGGCGACTCCGAGCGTCCGCGCTGGCCGATGATCGTGCTGCGCACCCCCAAGGGCTGGACCGGCCCGAAGGTGGTCGACGGGCTGCCGGCGGAGGGGTCGTTTCGCTCCCATCAGGTTCCGCTCTCCAACCTGGCTGGGAATCCCGAGCACCTGCGTCAGCTCGAGGAGTGGCTTCGCTCCTACCGCCCCGAGGAGCTGTTTGACGAGGATGGCGCGCTCCGGGCGGAGCTGGCGGCCCTCGCGCCCCAGGGTAAGCGGCGCATGGGCTCCAACCCGCACGCCAACGGCGGTGCGCTGCTGCGCGATCTCGAGCTGCCCGACTTCCGTGACTACGCCGTCGCGGTGCCCGCGCCGACGGCGAGCATCAGCGAGCCCACGCGGGTGCTCGGCGCGTTCCTGCGCGATACGTTCAGCGCCAACCCGGCGAACCTGCGCATCATGGGTCCTGACGAGACGGCATCCAACCGCTTGGGCGCCGTGTTCGAGGTCACGAACCGCGCGTGGGACGCCGAGCGTCTGGACAGCGACGATCACCTCGCGCCCGACGGGCGTGTGATGGAGGTCTTGAGCGAGCATCTCTGCCAGGGCTGGCTGGAGGGCTACTTGCTGACGGGTCGGCATGGTCTGCTGAACAGCTACGAGGCGTTCATCCACATCATCGACTCGATGTTCAATCAGCACGCGAAGTGGTTGAAGGTAACGCGCGGCATCCCGTGGCGCGCGCCGGTGGCATCGCTGAACTATCTGCTCTCCTCGCACGTTTGGCGCCAGGACCACAACGGGTTCTCCCACCAGGACCCAGGGTTCATCGACCATGTGATCAACAAGAAGGCAGAGGTCGTGCGCGTGTACCTGCCGCCGGACGCGAACTGTCTGCTGTCTGTCGCTGACCATTGCCTGCGCAGCCGCGACTATGTGAATGTGATCGTCGCCGGCAAGCAGCCGGCGCTCAACTACCTGACGATGGACGAGGCAGTCGCGCACTGCACGCGCGGGGTCGGCATGTGGGATTGGGCCTGCAGCGACGGCGAGCAGGAGCCCGATGTGGTGCTCGGCTGCGCCGGGGACATCCCGACCCTTGAGAGCGTCGCCGCGGTGGCGATCCTGCGCGAGCGTCTGCCTGAGCTGAAGGTGAGGCTGGTCAACGTTGTTGATCTGATGCGCCTGGAGCCCGATACTGAGCATCCCCACGGTCTGCCCGATGCGGAGTTCGACGCGCTGTTTACGACGAGCCGGCCGGTGATCTTCGCCTACCACGGCTACCCCTGGCTGATTCACCGTCTCACCTATCAGCGCACCAACCACGCCAACTTCCACGTCCGCGGCTACAAGGAGGAGGGCACCACCACGACGCCGTTTGACATGGTGATGCTCAACGATCTCGACCGCTTTCACCTCGTGATGGATGTGATCGACAGGGTGCCTGGCCTGGCTGAGCACGCGGCGCACATACGTCAGGAGATGGTCGACGAGCGGCTGCGCCACCGCGCCTACACGCGCGAGCACGGGCAGGACCCGCCCGATGTCACGGACTGGTGCTGGCCCGGCTCGAACGAGGCTCGATCGACATAGGCTCGGCGATGCGGGTGTTGGTCGTCAACGCGGGCTCCAGCAGCCTGAAGCTGACGCTGCTCGACGGCGATGACACGGTGATCGCCGCGCGGGAACTGGATGCTCCTCGCGCGCAGGTCGACCCGGATCAGCTCCGAGCCGCGCTGGACACGGTGCTGTGCGAAGCGGATGCGGTTGGGCACCGCATCGTTCACGGAGGTGAGCGCTTCCGTGAGGCGGTGAGGATCGACGCCGATGTGGAGGCGGGGATGCGCGAGCTGAGCGACCTCGCTCCACTTCATCAGCCGAAGTCGCTCGCCACGCTCGATGCCGTCACTGCGGTACTGCCGGAGCTGCCGGCGGTCGCGTGCTTTGACACGGCTTTCCATGCGACGCTGCCGCCGGGCGCGTCGACCTACGCCTTGCCTGCGGAGTGGCGGGAGCGCTGGGGGCTGCGCCGCTACGGCTTTCACGGGCTCTCGCACTCGTGGGTCGCGCGGCGCACACCTGAGCTGCTCGAACGGGACGCTTCGGGGCTGCGGATCGTCAGCTGTCACCTCGGGGCGGGAGCTTCGCTGTGCGCGATCGAGGACGGCCGCTCGCTGGACACGACGATGGGTTTCACCCCGCTCGAGGGCCTCGTTATGGCGACGCGCTCGGGCAGCGTCGATCCGGGGATGCTGTTGTGGCTCATGGAGCACGAGCAGCTCTCCGCGCACGAGCTCGCCGACGCGCTGGAGCACCGTTCGGGGATGCTTGGCCTGGCGGGCAGCGCTGACATGCGTGAGATCGTCGCTGGTGCTTGTGCTGGTGAGCCTGCGCCGCGGCTGGCCTTGGATGTGTATGTCCATCGGCTGCGCGGTCAGATCGCGGCGATGGCGGCGGCGCTCGGCGGCCTTGACGCGCTGGTGTTCACGGGCGGCGTCGGCGAGCACTCGAGCGCGCTCCGCGCTCAAGCCGCGGCGGGGCTCGGGTTCCTCGGTGTGGAAGTCGATGGCGCCTGCAACGATCAGACACGTGCCGACGGGGAGATTGGAGTGAAGGGCGCGGCTGTTCGCACGCTGGTCCTCACCGCCCGCGAGGACATCGAGATTGCGCGGCAGGTGCGGGGCGCGCTGTCACGCTAGCCATCTCATCACAGCTCGGCGAGCGTCGTCCCCTCGCTTGCGCCTGTGGACGGATGGCGACGAACGACGACGTGAGCGATGACGCTCGCTACTGCCGCGATAGCGAGTGCCACATATGGAAAGTAGCTGTAGGGCGCTGGCTGGCCGGGCTTACACAGCTCCACGAACGGAACGATCAGGGCTACCGCTCCAAGCGCCGGAACGACGAGGTGCTTTGCGGGTGAGAACGATGCTCGCCGCCGGCGCCACATGAAGACCGGCAGGGCAATCACGCTCAGCAGGTAGACGAACAGGATCACGATCGTCCCCATAGTTGAGCACTCGGCATAAAGTCCCACCGGGTTGGTCGATCCCTCGTCAAAGCCGAGTAGATGAGCGGCCCACCACACCGCGATGATCGTGAGCCCGGCGCCGGCCATCGCCAGCAGCGCATTCACTGGCGTGTTGTCCGACGTGCGGACACGACCGAGCCGGGCCGGAAGCAGCCCGGAGCGCCCACCGTCGAAGACCATGCGTGCCTGGGAGTTCGCGCCAGCGATGAGGGTCGCCAGCACGGAGACGATCCCAGCGGCCCACGCCAGCGCGGCGGCGCTGCCGAGGTAGTGGTCAGCGACCGTGAGAAACGGAACGGATGAGCGACCGATCGAGGAGACCTCGTAGTGAAAGCCGGTGACGGTCGCGTAGGCGAAAAAGACGAAAAGCGCAGTGGCGATTGCGACTGAGATGTAGAGGGCTCTCGGAATGGTGCGCCTCGGGTCGCGGCACTCCTCAGCGAGCGCTGGACCGTTCTCCCAGCCGATGAACATATAAAGCGCGAGCGGGAAACCCGCGGATAGGCCAGCCACTCCTCCCGTCAGGTGTGCCCATGAGAACGGGATCGCGGAGAGGTGAGCACGCTGGTCGATGAGGACCGTGACGCAGGTGATGAGCATGATCGCTACCTGCACGACGACGGCCACACCCACCGCGCTCGTGGAGAGCTTGACGCCGCGGACGGTCAGCCAGATGGCGCCACCCGTCAAGAGGAGGCTCAGTGGCTCCCACGGTAGACTCCATGAGGTGTAGTGGGCGATGGTCAAAGCGACCATGCCCCCGGACATGGTGAACACGCCTGCGATCGCCACCGTGTAGCCGACCGCGACCAAGAGGGCTGTGAGCACACCTGCCCTGGCGCCCAGCGAGGTCTCGACGTAGGTGATGAAGCTCCCTGCCGAGGGCTCTGCCTTGGTGAACTCGGCGACCGTGTAGGCCAGCAGCGCGACCGCTACGCCTGCGGCAAGAATCGTCAGCGGCGCGGCGACGCCGGCGGTGACGGCGATCACGCCGAAGGCGAAGTAGAAGTCGATCCCCGGCCCGATGTTGGCGACCGTCGAGGCCGTTACATCGGCGGTGCCGAGCTGACCGGCGCGTGGCTGTGGCGGATCGCCGGCCGTGTCGAGTCCTGCCGAGTGTCCGGTGTTCAGCAAGTGGCACGCAATGCTTGCGCCGCATGGCGGCGCATCAGCCAACGGCGTAGCTCGTCGGCGCCCCAAACGATGAAGGGATAGGGAAGCAGGAACGCGAGGTCGTGCACCGGCAGCGCTGCGGTTCCCAACAGCGACTGCAACGGTGGCGCGTAGACGAAGACGGCGGCCAACAGCAGCTCGGCGAGGATCGCGCCGAGCAGGTAGCGGTTACTGAAGACTCCGATGGATCGCAGCGATGCGCGCCTGGTTCGCACAGCGAACGCGGTGCCGATCTGCCCGGCGATCATCCCCAGGAAGGTCATCGTGGTGGCCTGTAGGTAGGCGTGGTGAAGCGGCGTGCCGGCGCCTACGGGGTCGCCTGTGTGCCAACCCGCACGGTCAAGGACGTAGAAGAAGCCGGCGAGTGAGAGTCCGGCGACCATGACGCCGAGGAACAGCCAGGCGCGCAGGAGCATCGGCGGCTGGATGACGCCCTCTGAGCGTGGTCGTGGTGGACGGTCCATGCTGCCGGGCTCGATCGGGTCGCGTCCGAGCGCGAGCGATGGCAGCGTCTCTGAGCCGACGTCGAAGGCGAGCAGCTGCAGCACGGTGAGCGGCAGCGGGATCGCCCCACCGCTGAGCGCGAACACGAGAAACGGCACGACCTCGGGGGTGGCGTGAGCGAAGATGTACTGGATGAACTTGCGAACGTTGTCGTAGACTTGACGGCCCGCCTCGACCGCCGTGACGATCGTGGCGAAGTTGTCGTCGGTGAGGATCATCGTTGATGCCTCGCGGGCCACGTCGGTGCCCGAGCGGCCCATTGCCACACCGATATCGGCGGTGCGCAGCGCGGGCGCGTCGTTGACACCATCGCCGGTCATAGCGACCACGTGACCCTGGCCGCGCAGGGCCTCGGCGATCTGCAGCTTGGTCTCCGGTGAGGCGCGGGCAAAGATCACCTCGCGGCCGGTGGCGAGGATGTCCTTCACCTCCTGCTCGTGAAGGTGGTCGAACTGCTGTGCGTTGACGATCACCGGCTCGGCGCCGCCGATCCCGACCTGGCCGGCGATCGCCGCCGCGGTCAGCGGGTGGTCGCCGGTGATCAGCACGATGCGGATGCCGGCGCGGTGGCAGCGGTCCACCGCCTCGGCGACCTCGGGGCGGGGTGGGTCGCGCATCGTGATCAGGCCGAGCAGGCACAGCTCGCGCTCGGCGTCCTCGCGGCGGGGCGACGGCCCGCTATGCGCGAGGGGCTTGCGTGCGAGCGCCAGCACGCGCAGGCCCTGCCGGGCGAAGCTCTCCACCTGACGGGTTACGCGCTCACGCTCAGAGGGCTGCATTGGATGCTCACCATCGGCCAGAAGCGCAGTGGTGCAGCATGGGAGCACTGCCTCGGGGGCGCCCTTGGTGTGCAGCCAGTCGTGGCCTTCGCCGGTGTCGATGGTGGACATCAGCTTGCGCTGCGCGTCGAAGTTGTACTGGTGAGTGCGCGTGTGCTCGCGGCTGGCCGCGTTGACGGCGGCACCGAGCGTCTGCGCAGCGATGAGCAGCGCGATCTCGGTTGGGTCTCCGCTGCTATTGCCGTCGCCATCCACGTGAGCGTTGTTGCAGGCGGCGGCGGTCTCGGCCAGGGCTGTGAGGGCGGCGTCGCTGGTGTGTTCCGGCGGGTCTGATGTCTTGGGGTCGAGCGGGATTTCGTTCGTGAGGGTCCAGACCGCGACGGGGCGCATCTGGTTCTGAGTCAGGGTGCCGGTCTTGTCGGTGCAGATCACGTCGGTGGAGCCAAGGGTCTCCACGGCGCTGAGACGCTTGACGAGCGCGCCGCGGCGGGCGAGCAGGCGCACCGCGACTGCGAGCGCCAGCGTGATGACCGGGAGCAGCCCCTCGGGCACGTTGCCGGCCAGCAGGCCGACCGCGAAAACGACGCTGTTGGTGAAGGACAGGCCGGCGCCGAAGATTGCGACCGGGACGAAGGCTACGGCCATCGCAATGGCGATTGCGGCGATCAACCAGGCGACCTTGCGAACCTGGCGCTCAAGCGGGCTCGGCTCCTCCTTGACTCGCTCGGAGAGCGCGGCGATGCGCCCCAGCTCGGTGTGCATCCCGGTGGCGAACACGAGCCCCTGGGCCTCTCCGCCGGTGGCGCTCGTGCCGCTGAACAACAGGTCCCGCGCCTCGATCCGCGGGACGCCGGTGTCGATCAGCTCGGCGGAGCGCAGCACCGGCGCGGACTCGCCGGTGAGCGTTGAGAGGTCAACCTCCACGCCACCGGAGATCAGGCGCATGTCGGCGGCGATACGGTCGCCCTCCTCGACCAGCACGATGTCGCCCGGCACCAGGTCGGCGGCCAGGATGGAGGCTGGTGCTCCGTCGCGCAAGACGGTGACGTGCTGGGGCAGGAACTGCGCAAGGGCCTCCACGGCGCGCTCTGCCTGCATCTCCTGGATGAACGCGAACAGCGCATTGAGCAGGATCACGAGCAGCACCGCGACCGCGATCGTTAGGCTGCCCACCGCGAATGACAGGGCCGCAGCCAGCCACAGCAAAAGCGCCAATGGATGGGTCAGCTGACGCGCGAGCTCGCCCGGCCACTTCAGGCCACCGCGGCGGCGCAGCTCGTTGGGGCCGTACTGCAGCAGCCGTCGCTGCGCCTCGCTCGTGGAGAGGCCCGTGCGTGAGCTGCGCAGGTCGCGCAGCAGCAGCTCGGCGCTCTCGGTCGCGTCGAACTCGACCGAGGGCTCGGTGGACCCGCGATCGACCGTATCAGCAGGCAGACTCACTTGTTTTTCTCCCCCGGTCAGGGCGGGCCGGCGCCCGCGGAGTCGAGCGTTGCGAGCAGCCGCAGCTCCTCCATCAGCAGTCGTGGCAGCAGGAAGTGCTCGCGCACGTGCTCGTGTCCGCTGCGCCCGAGACGATCGCGCAACTGCTGATTCTCCAGCAGCTTGAGCAGCGCCTGCGCGCACTCCTCGGTACTCCCGACGAGCAGCCCACCGACGCCCTCGGGGACCTGCAGCGGGATACCACCCGCATGACCGGCCACCACGGGCGTGCCCTTCCACAACGACTCCGAGACGACGAGCCCGAAGCCCTCGCGGATCGACTTCTGCACGACCACCTCTGAGAGCCGCTGGAAGGCGTTGACCTCGACGTTGCCGACGCCGGTGAGGTTGGTGTAGACGTGGATCAGCGGATCGTGGTTGGCGGCGTCTGAGACCTGCCGGTAGACATCCCAGCCCTCGGGGTCATCGAGCGCCATCGACCCGACGAGCGCGAGCTGCAGGTCTGGAATCTGCTCGCGCACGAGCCGGTAGGCGTCGATCACGCCGAGCGGGTCCTTCCACTGGTCAAAGCGCGAGACCTGCGTTATCAGCCTGCCTGGGATCTCCATGCCGATCCAGTCGAGGATCTGGCTGGCGAGGAGCGGATCGAGGTCTATGTTCTTGGGGCTCAGCGGGTCGATCGCCGGCGCGATCACCTCTACCCGCCCCACGGGCAGGTCGGGCGGTGCGAACTCGCTCATCGTGAACACCGCGGCGTCGAAGCCCTCCAGGTATGGGGCGAGGAACCGCCAGGCGTCAGGGTTGGGCTCGCTGGTGTCGATGTGACAGCGCCACACCCAGCGCGCGTCCTTCTTGCCGTGCGCGCGCAGCAGCCCGGCGGGCTGCGGGTCGTGGACGATGATGAAGTCATAGCCGCCGTCCAAGGTGGCGGCGTTCTCCTCGATGCACCTGCGATATGCCTTCTGCTCATCCACGGTGAGTGCGTGCGGGTCTCCCTGCAGCGCGTTGTGCAGCGCCTTGGTGGCGTGAAAGAAGTCCTGATCGCCGCCGATCACCTTCCAGTCGACCGTCAGGCCGAGGTCGCGCAGCAACGGCACGCACGAGCGCAGCAACTCGGAGACGCCGCCGCCGTATGGGGTGGCGTTGACGTGCAAGATGCGCGCGCCCCGCAGTGCGCGTGCGTGCTCGCGCAGCTCCTCGAGGATCGGGGCCGGCGCGATGCCCTCGTAGGCGTCCAGCGACCAACGCCCGACGGCTACCTTCTGCAACACGGGCTCATCCTCCTCACGCGCCTGTCAGGTCGCGTCGGGCGAAGACCCATGCTGCTGCGAGCGCGCAGGCCGCGGCGATGGCGAGCATGATCGCGGCGTCACCGACGCGGAAAGGCTGCGCGGGCACCAGCCCGATGTGCGTGAACGGAGTCAGTTCGACGAGCCATTTCGGGACGCCGAGCAGCGACCCGACGAGATCCCACAGGAACGCGACGGTCAGCAGCCCGTATGCGATCGCGGAGCTTGCTCGTGGCACGATCGCGTAGGCAAGCGCCGCGAGCCCAAGGAACAAAAATGCGACGGGCAGGCAGTTCGCGCCAGCCTCGATCATCTTGGCGAGCGAGAGGCTGACGCCACCGGACTCGGCGCCGACCCACGCCAGCAGCCCCGCCGTCAGGGAGATCGCGGTGGCGGCACACGCCGCGAGGGCCATGCGCCCGCCGAGCCAGCGGCGGCGAGCGACCGGGAGCGAGAGCAACGTCTCCAATCGTTGCTCTGCCTCCTCGTGGCGTGCCATGCCGATCTGCGCGCACGCGAACACGCTGATGACCAGAACGAAGAAGATGAAAGTGAAGCCGAGATACCCGGTGGGTGTGACGATCGAGCCGGTGCCGAGCTTGCCGAGCTCACGGTTGAGGTTCTTGGAGATCCCGGCGGAGGAGCTGCTCTTGGCGACCACGCCGAGGATGTATGCGAACGCGCCGACACTGGCGAGCCACACGATCAGGCTGCTGCGCTCAGAGCGCAGCGCCTGCGCCATCGGCGAGGACAGGAGCCCAAGGCGCGGCTCGGCGCTGTCGCGTGCGGGCAGGACCCCTGTGCCGATGTCGCGGCTGGCGTTGATCCGTGCCGCGAGCCAGAGCAGCAGTGCGGCACTGGCGACCGGGAGGACGAGCACGAGCGGCTTTGCGCCGGCGAACGGTCGCATCTGCTCGGCCCATCCAAGCGGGGTGATCCAGCGCAGCCAGGTGACGCCGCTGGCGGTGTCGGCGATCACGCGCAGCAGAAACCACACGCCGAGGACCGCGCCGCCCAGCTCCAGCGCCATCCTCCGTGTCGGCGCAAGCTGGCTTGCCAGCGCGCCCGCGCCCGCGCACACCGGCACGATCGACACCGTGGCGAGCGCGAGATACATCGAGCCGCCGGCCGGCAGCCCGGCCACGATGAACCCTGCGGACTCACCGGCCCACAACAGCACGGTGCCAGCCGCAATCGCGGCGATCGAGGACAGGTATGCCGTGCGCCGCGCGACAATCCCAGCGAGCACGAGCTCCTGGCGGCCTGTGTCCTCCTCGGTGCGCAACGCTCTCACGGCGGCGAACAAGCCGAAGATCGCGGCGAAGATCGCAAGCGTCCCGCCGACCCGCCATGCGGTGTAGCCGCTCACGCTCAACAGGTTGTGCGGTTCGCCGTAGAACAGGCGCACCGCCTTGTTGTTCGAGAAGCTGCGGGCAAACCCGACACGCTCGGCGAGCGTGGGGAACCCGTCGTGGTAGCCGATCGGCTGGATGTAGGCATAGAGCGCGAACAGGTAGACGAAGGAGATCGTGCGCACACGTGCGTCACGGAACGCCCGCCGCGCCAACGCAAGCACAGGTGCGCGACCGGCGCTCGCCGCTCGCGGCGAGCTGCGCACGGAGAGCGCTCTGCTATTCGCCGCCACGGTCCTTGAAACCGTCGTAGTGGTGAATGAATATCTCCTCGAGCGAGGGCTCACGGCTGGTCAACGTGGCGACCGGATGCTCGGCGAGCGCCGCGATCAACGGGCCGACGCTGCCTGAGACCTCGAAGCGCAGCGCGTTCGGCCCTGCACTCTGGACCTGCACGCCTGGCAGTGGCGGGAGCGTGGGCGCCTGGCCGGTGAACGTGACCTCCACCGTCTGTGCGGCGAGGTGGCGCAGCTCCTGCAAGGTGCCCTCGTCTACGAGCTTGCCCTCTCGCAGGATGCCTACGCGGTCGCACAGCGCCTCGACCTCGCTGAGGATGTGCGAGGAGAGGAAGATGGTCTGCCCGCGCTCCTTGGCTTCCTTCACGCAGTCGCGGAACGCAACCTCCATCAACGGGTCAAGACCACTCGTGGGCTCGTCCAGCAGCAGCAGCTCGGCGCGGCTGGCGAGCGCCGCGATCAACTGCACCTTCTGGCGGTTGCCCTTCGACAGCGCCCTGATCTTCTTGTGCGAGTCGAGCTGGAAGCGCTGCACGAGCAGCTCGCGGTAGGCAACATCGACGCCGCCGTGCAGTTGCGCGAGGAACTCGAACGTCTCGGCGCTCGTCAGCCCAGGCCACAGGAACGGCTCTCCCGCGACGTATGCAACGTGACGGTGCGCGGCCACCGGGTCACGCCAGGCGTCGCAGCCGAACAACTGCGCCCGCCCCGCGCTGGGCCGGTGCAACCCGAGCAGCAGCCGAATCGTGGTGGTCTTGCCCGACCCGTTGGGGCCGAGATACCCGTACACCTCTCCCCTGCCGACGGTCAGATCAAGCGAGTCCAGCGCAAGAGTGCTCCCATAGCGCTTGGATAGCCCCTCGGTATGGATTGCTGGGTCGGGTGAGCCTTGCTGTGGAAGGGTTGCTGGCGGGTTGGGTTCAAGGGCGGTCACGGCCATGCACCAAGGATCTGGCGTTCTCGTCGGCTGGGCATCCGGGGTTTTCCCGGACGTGTCGGCGGGAGCCCCGCACCGCCACGGATGCCCCTGGCGGGGTCCGTGGAATGCCGCGTAACGCGCGCAGGAGATTACCGATGGAGACGATCTTCGTGCGCCTTTACCGTTGCGGGGCTGGATATTGGACTAAGCGAACTGTGCGAAAGGCGGCCTGGCGATGTTGGAGAAGATCGTGGTGGGCTACTCAGACGACGAGGCTGGGCACGACGCGGTAAATCTGTGCGAGCAGATCGTGGCTGGGCTGGGCAGCGACGTGACCGTCATCTACCCCTACAGCCCGCTGCTTTCCTCTGTGCCTGCACAGGCGGCCGAGGACGCTATCCGTGCGGAGCTGCGGGCGCTCATGCCGGATAGTGAGATGCTGGCGCACGCGACTTATCACTGGAGCAGCTCGTCGTGGCCGATCCACGCTCTGCACAGCATGGCCAGTTATGAGAACGCGCAGCTGATCGTGATCGGCGCGGCGCGCGAGGGGATCGCCGGTCATCTGCACGTCGATCTGATGGAGCGCATGGTGCACGGCGCACCGTGCGCGGTGCTGGTGGCGCCCGCCGGCTACGTCGCCGGCGAGGGGCTGCGCCGTGTCGGCGTGGGCTATACCGACTCCGCCGAGGCCAAGGCGGCGTTGCGCTTGGGCGATCAGCTCGCCCAGGTCTTCGATGGCGATCTGAGCGTGATCGCCGCGTCCGGGCTGAGCCTGTTCGTCAGGAGCTATGCCGCGCAGGCGGCGATGGTGTCAGAGCTCGAAGCCGAAACCTATGCGGCGACGAAGGCGAGCCTGCAGAGCGCAGTGGCAGCGCTCGCCAGTGGCGTACCCGTCCACACGCAGACCGTCGAAGGCAACGCCGCTGATGTGCTGGTGGAGCGCTCCCGTGAGCTGGATCTCCTTGTGCTCGGCTCCCGCGCGTATGGGCCGGTGCGTCACGCGCTGCTCGGCAGCGTCTCGGCAGCGGTGATGAGGGAGGCTCACTGTCCGGTGCTGGTGATGCCACGCGGCAGCGAGCCGGCCGCAGACGAGCCAGCCAGCCTTGAAGACGTGTCGGCGAGCATCGCCGCCGACTGAAAGCAGCGCTTGAGCCTATGAGCACAGCGCGCCACTACGAGCAGGATGCTGGCGCGGAGCGCGACGGAGCGGCCGGTTTGTCAGTCGTGCAAGCCCTGGGCAATCCGGCGATGTATCCAGGGCACCCGGCGGTGCAGGTGCACGAGACCCATGCCTCTTGGGTGTTCGTTGCCGGCGAGCGTGCCTACAAGATCAAGAAGCCTGTGCGGCTCGCGTTCCTCGACTACGGCACGCTCGCGCGCAGGCGTGCGGCGTGCCGTGAGGAGGTGGCCGTCAACCGTGAGCTTGCTCCCGGCATCTATCTCGGGGTGCGCGCGATACTCCACGGCCCCGGAGCGTTTCGCTTCGCGCCGGAGGAGGCCCCCGATGCCGTGGAGTACGCGGTCGTGATGCGCCGCTTTGAGGAGGCGCACTCGCTGCTGGGCGCGATCCGCGCGGGTTCTCTTACCCGCTCGCATATACAGCAGGTCGCTGAGTGCCTGGCTGATTTTCACCAGCGCTCACCCGCGCTTGCCGCGGACGGGCCAGAGCAGCTGCTGGACAGTTGGAGGGTGAACATGCACGAGATTGAACGTCTGCCTTTCCCTGGCTCCTGGCGGGTGGAGACGCTGCGCGGGTTCGGCGAGACGTTCGTGGATGCTCATGCCTGTGAGCTTGAGCGGCGCGCGGAGCGGGGGCTGGTGCGCGATGGGCACGGGGACCTGCGCTGCGAGCATGTACTGCTCGGCCCGCAGGTCCGTGTAGTTGATCGGATCGAGTTTGACCCGGCGCTGCGCCAGATGGACGTTGCGCGCGATCTGGCGTTCTTGGCGATGGACCTGGAGGCTCACGGCCGGCGGTGGGCCGCGCGGGAACTGGTGCGCGCCTACCGTCACGCGGGTGGTGATCCGGGCAGCGAGCGGCTGCGCTGCTTCTACAGCGCCTATTGGGCGCTCGTGCGCGCCAAGGTGGCGTTGATCGCAGCCGGCACACATCACGGCGGGCTCCGTCGTCGGGAGCGGGCGCGGGCCGAGCGTCTGTGGGGGTTGGCGGAGCGGTTGTGCTGGCGGGCTCGCGGCTCGGTCGTAATAGTGGTCTGTGGGCCGGCGGCGAGCGGCAAGTCGACGCTGGCCGCTCACCTCGCTCGCCGCTCACGGCTGCCGGTCGTCTCCTCGGATGTGCTGCGCAAGCGTCTCGCGGGGGTGGATGTCAGCGAGCGCGCAAGACCTGAGCACTACACCAAGGACTTCACCCGCGCTGTCTACCAGTCGTTGGCCCGCGAGGCGCTCGCGCGCCTGGAGGGCCGTGGTGGGGTGATCGTCGATGCCACCTGCCACACGCGCCGCGAGCGTGCGGCGCTCTTTGATCTGCTTCGCCGCGACGACGTGACCTTCCTCGCCGTGCAGTGCCAGGTTAGGTTGCAGACGGCGCTCGCGCGAGCCGCCAGCCGGATGCAGAGCCCAAGCCGGGTCTCAGACGCAACACCAGAGGTTGTCGCTGCGCAGTTTCATCGCTTCCAGACGCTGGATGAGCTACCCGAGGAGTGCGTGCTCGCACTGGATTGCGAACAAGGCGTGCAGGCGCAGACGGCGGCGCTGACACGCGCCGTCGACCGGCAGATCAGTCTTCGCGCGAGCGGCCAGGGTGCTTACCGGACTGTCTTTGAGTCCGTGCTTTCCCACCAGGGGTAAGGGCGTTTCCCCGCTCAACACGGCTGCTGCCAGCACATACGGTGGGGGTATGTCTGGACGCTTGCAGTTGGCTCCCAGTGTCTCTGTGGATGTATCGCCGCTGCATGTCGCCGGGCCGATCCGGGTCGTCGTGGCCGAGGATCACGCCTTGATGCGCCGCAGCTTGCGACGGCTGCTCGAGAGCGAGAAGAACATCGAGGTGATCGCCGAAGCCGACGACCTGACGGGCGCTGTTGCCCATGTTCACGGCCACCGGCCGCACGTGCTGGTGCTCGACCTGTCCATGTCCGGTGTGTCGAGCCTGCAGACGATCGGCCAACTGCGGGAGCGTGTCCCGGACACGCAGATCGTGGTCGTCACGATGGAGGAGAACCCTGTTTTCGCGCAGCGTGCGCTTGCAGCCGGCGCGCTCGGGTTCGTCTCCAAGGATCATGCCGACACCGACCTGCCCGACGCGGTGCGTGCCGCTGCCGGCGATGAGGAATATCTGAGCCCGAGCGTCGCAGCTCGCCTTGCTGCGCTTCACCGCTCGCTGACCAACGATAGTTTGACGGTGCGCGAGGTCGAGGTGCTAAGGCTGATCGCGCTCGGCTACACGACCGTCGAGATCGCACGCAAACTGCACCTCTCGCCGCGCACGATCGAGACACACCGCGAGCACATCCACCGCAAGCTCGGGGTCCGAACCCGCGCGGAGCTGGTGCGCTATGCGCTACGACGCAGCCTGCTGAGCACCTGAGATTTCCGCGGAAGCTGAGGGGCGCAGCGGCAAGCACGCGGCCAGGAGCGTGCCGTTGGCATCCGAGCGGATGCTGAGCGTCCCGCCCGCCAGGGCGACCCGCTCGTTCATGCCGAGCAGCCCGAAGCCGCTGCTCTGAGCGCTGGTGTCGAATCCTTGACCGTCGTCCCGCACTTCGATCGACAGCTCACCGTCGCTCTGTCTGACCAGTACGCGGACGGTGTTGGCGCGGGCGTGCTTGGTGATGTTCGTGAGCGCCTCCTGCAGCAGCCGGTAGACGGTGGTCTGCATCTCCTTGTCCATGTCCTGCTGGTCTGTGGAGCGAGCGGGTAGGTCAAGCTCTGAGTCGATCGTGGCTCCGCTCTGCTCGCGGTGGCGGTCCAGCAGCGCCTCGATCGCGGCGTGCAGGCCGAGATCATCCAGCGCGGCGGGGCGTAGCTCGGTGATGATCGCCCGCAGGTTTTCGATCTCGCGTTCGATGTGCTCGGCCGCCTCCTCCAGCGCGCCGCGCGCCGGGTTGAGGTCCTCCTGGGCGAGCACCGAGGCGAGCAGCAGCCGCAGCCCGCCGAGGCTCTGCAGCGTCTCGTCGTGCAGCTCCCTGGCCCAGCGGCGTCGCTCGGCGTCGGCGGCAGCCAGCGAGCTGCGCAGCCGGTCGGCCTGCACGCTCTGCGCGAGCGCCACGGCGGTCGCGGCGCTGACCGCGAACGTGCGCAGCATCTGCTCGTCGTCCTCGCTGAACACGCCGCGGTCGGCTCCGTGGTCAAACGCGGCGAGCAGACCGACCGCGTGGCCGCGGTAGACCATCGGCACGAGCAGCGCGGTCTGAGCGTCGGGGACCCCGAACTCTCGCGGAGCGATCCGCAGACGGGCGGCGACATCGGTGATCCGTTCCGGGCGCCCGCGTTCGAGTACCTGCCCGGAGGTCGAATCGTCGATCGGCAGGCGCACACCTTGGGGGTCCTGCGCGTGCCCGGCGCTGGCCTGCACGACCAGCTCATCCCCCTCGCGCAACATGATCACAAGGCTGCCAGCACCGACGAGCGCACGGCCGCGCTTGACGATCAGCTCGAGCACGTGCTCAAGCGCTATCTCCCCACCGATCGCAACGGCCACATCGCGCGTGGCCTCAAGGCCGCGGAAGGCTTTCTCGAGCTCGTGGCGACGTAGCTCGCTGACCTCGTAGAGTCTCGCGTTCTCGATGGCGACGGCCGCCCACCGTGCGAGCATCACGACGGCCTGTTCGTCGGCCTGCGTGAACTCGCCGTCCTGCTTGTCGGTGAGATACAGGTTGCCCCACGCCTGGCCACGGACGAGGACGGGCACCCCGAGGAAGCTGCGCATCGGCGGGTGCCCTGTCGGGAACCCGTAGCTGCTCGGATGCTGGCCGACATCGGCCAAGCGCAGCGGCTCGGGGTGTTCGATCAGCGTGCCGAGCACCCCCCGGCCACGAGGCAGATCGCCAATCGCGCGGTGGGCCTCCGCGTCGATTCCCACGGTCAGGAACTGCTCAAGCTCAGAGCGATCGTCGTTGAGGACCCCGATCGCGGCGTAGCGCGCTCCGGTGATCTCCCTTGCGGCCTCAAGGACACGATCGAGCACAGCCTGCTGGTCGAGCTCGGTGACAAGCGCCTGCCCGACATCGAGCAGCTGTCGATGCCATCGCTCATCGGAGTCCTCAGTCATCTTGGGGCAAAGATTACCCGTAGTCCGCCCCACCGGATTGCGGGATTCCGCTGATAGAGCAGGCCGTCGGCGACCTACGCTCAGCGGCGGGCGTCGATCAGACCGAAGGGCGCCCCCCGAGCGCGTTATGCCCCAGCCCCCCAGCCCTTCTAAGAGACCCAACCCAACGCCGGAGAAGCCACATTGCGCGCACTGCGGCGATGTGATCGGCGCCTATGAGCCGATGATCCTCGTCGTGGACGGCAGGCCACGCAAGACCTCCGCATCAGCCGAGCAAGAGATGGATCTGCCCTCGGGCGAGTGCTACCACGCTGCCTGCCACTCGCGGTAGAGATCCTCGCGCCTCGACGGGCATCCGAGGAAAACACGCACCCGCTCCGCGCGGCTCCTGCGGATGGCACAGCACGCGCCTGGTGAGAGCCTCATCTCAAGACCACACCAAGCCATGCGCAAGGAGGAAAGCTAATGCCGCTGCCAGCCCATTTCAGTGAAATTGCCGTCGTTGACGTAATGAACCCAGGGATCATCGACTGTCCGCCGCAGACGCCGCTGACGGAGGTCGTCTCGTTGATGGCCGAGAACACCGTCCACTGCGTGGTCGTCGACGGGCTTGCGCGTCGGCCACATCGCCGCGAGCGGCTCGTGTGGGGCCTCATCTCCGACATCGACCTGATGCGCGCCGCGGCCACCGGCAGGATGGATGAGGAAGCGGGCGAGATCGCCGCGACCGAGATCGTCACGATCGAGCCCGGCGAGGAGGTCCAGCGCGCAGCACAGTTGATGGGCGAGCACGAGTGCTCGCATCTGATCGTGACCGACCCGGATTCGGGCCGCCCGCTGGGCGTCCTCTCGAGCCTGGACGTGGCCCGCGCGTTGGTGTGGGGAGTGCGACCGTCCAACCATGTGCCGGCTCCGTAGTTTCCACCTGCGACGAACACGGATTTCCTCGACTGCCAAAGCCCACACGCGACCATAAGGTGATGAGCATGAACACTACGATCCCCAATACCGAGCCCCAGCGAGTGCTGATCGCCGGCGGCGGCGTGGCAGCGCTTGAGACGGCCTTGGCGCTGCACGACCTCGCGCCGGAGCTGACCGACGTGACAGTGATCGCACCCAACCCCGACTTCCACTACCGCCCGATGACCGTGCGCGAGCCCTTCGCGCAGGGAAAGGCCCGCCGCTACCCGCTTACGCCGATCGTCAGCGATGCCGGCGCGCGCCTGATCTGCGACGAGCTGGCGTGGGTGGACCCCGATAACCGGGTCGCCCACACCAAGGGTGATGAGCAGCTGGAGTACGACGCGCTGGTGCTGGCGCTCGGGGCGAAGGCTACTCCGCGCTACCGGCACGCGGTCACGATCGACGCTGCCCGCATGGATGAGATCCTGCACGGCATCATCCAGGATGTCGAGGGCGGCTACATCAAGAGCCTCGCGTTCGTGGCGCCTGGCCGGATGGCGTGGCCGCTGCCGCTGTATGAGCTTGCGCTGATGACCGCCGGCCGCGCCTATGACATGAACATGGATGTGGCGATCACGCTCGTCACCCCCGAGGACAGCCCGCTTGCGATCTTCGGGCAGAACGTGAGCGGCGCTGTCACAGAGCGGCTTGTGCGGTCGAACGTCCAGACGATCCACTCGGCCTACGCTGAAGTTCCCAAGGAGGGCGAGGTGGTCATCAACCCCGGCGACCGGCGGCTGCATGTGGATCGTGTGATCGCTCTGCCCGAGCTCTACGGCCCCAGCGTGCGCGGCATTCCCTTGAGCGAACACGGCTTTTTGCGCGTGGACCGCTATGGGCACGTGCTGGATGTCGAGGGCGTCTACGCGGCCGGGGACTGCACCGAGTTCCCGGTCAAGCACGGTGGCGTTGGCTCCCAGCAGGCCGACGTGGTGGCGCAGTCGATCGCAGCAAACGCTGGGGCGCCTGTCACACCCGAGCCGTTTCACCCTGTGATCCACGGGATGCTGCTCACCGGCGATAAGCCGCTGTATTTGACGGCGAAGATCACGGGCGGGCATGGGTTCAGCTCGGAGCTGACCGATACGCCGAGCTGGTCGCCGCCGAGCAAGATCGCCACCAAGTACCTGGCGCCCTATCTCGACGCCCTGGACCGCGAGACGACACCGACATGACACGCACGAGCAGCGATAGTGGCGGGATGGCCCGACCCTGCATGGTGCTCGGCTATGACCGCAGCGAGAGCTCACGTCACGCCGCGCGCTGGGCAGCAGGCGAGCTGGCCGCGGGCGGCAAGCTCGTGATCGTGTATGCGTGCCGGTCACAGCACATGCCGCCAACCCCGCTCAGCAACGCGGGCCAGCGCCACGAGCAGGGCCGCGCGATCCTCGATGAGCTGATGCTCGAGGGCGATGACGCCCTGTTCGACATCGACCTCGAGACCCACGTCGCAGACCAGGACCCCGCCGCGGCGCTGATCGAGGCTGCCCAGCGCCATGATGCTCGCGCGATCGTGCTCGGCTCAAAGCCGCACTCGCGGCTGCACGAGGCGCTCGGCACCGTCACGACCGAGCTGCTGCAGACCTCGCCGGTGCCGGTCATCACGGTGCCGGCGACCGCGCCAGCCCCCGGCCCTCCGCTCACGCAGTCCGCCGCCGCAGTGTGAGCGCACCGAGCGTCAGTGCGATCAGCGTCGCACCGACGATCACGGCGACATCGAGCGCGACCCTGCCGCCGAGCGCGCCTGGGTGGGTGGCCCGTGCCAGCGCGTCGTAGGCATAGGTGAGCGGCAGCGCGCTTGAGAACCCGTAGAGGACGCCGGCCATCTCGTGCCGGTCTACGAACAGCCCGCATAGCAGTAGCTGGGGGAAGATGATCGCCGGCATGAACTGCACTGCCTGGAACTCGGTGCGCGCGAACGCACTGACGAACAGGCCGAGCGCCATGCCGAGCACGGCGTTGCCGACGGCGAGCAGCCCGATCAGCCACGCACCGTGCGGGGCGTGCAGGCCGAGCAGGAGAAACCCGACGAGGCACACAACGAGCGCTTGCAGCGCGGCCAGCACGCCGAACGCAATCCCGTAGCCGGCGAGCAGGTCGGCCTTGGCGAGTGGCAGACTCATCAGCCGCTCCAGGGTGCCGCTGGTGCGCTCGCGCAGCATGGCGATCGAGGTGACGAGGAACATGATGATGAACGGGAACAGGCCGCACATCGGCGCCCCGATCGCCTGGAACGTGCCGGGCTGCCCGTCGAAGACGTAGCGCATCAGAGTGAGCAGCGCCACAGGCACGACGAGCAGCAGCGCAATCGTGCGCGGGTCGCGTCGAATCTGCCACAGGACGCGCCGGGCGGTCGCCAGCGTGATCCGTGGGCTCACCTGGACGCCTGCCCGATGATCGCAAGGAACGCGCGGCTTAGGTCCTGCTCGCCGGTGCGCTCGCGCAGCTGCTCGGGCGTGCTCTGCTCAAGCAGCGCCCCTTCGCGCATCAGCAGCAGCTCGTCGCACTCGCTGGCCTCGTCCATCACGTGACTTGAGATCAGCAACGTGCTGCCGGCCTGGGCGAGCTCGTGGAAGGTGCCCCACAGTTCGGCGCGTAGCACCGGGTCAAGGCCGACGGTCGGCTCGTCGAGCACCAGCAACTCGGGGTCGCCCAACAGAGCGGTGGCAAGCGACACCCGCGAGCGCTCCCCGCCAGAGAGCGAGCCGACGACCTGCTGCTCACGACCGGCCAGGCCGACCGTCTGGACAACCTCGCCGATCCGCTGCTCGCCGACATCGAGGATCGCGGCGAAGTAGCGCAGATTCTCGCCGATGCTGAGATCGGCGTAGACCGATGGGGCCTGCGTCAGATACCCCACGCGCCGGCGCAGTTTTGTGGAGCCGGCGTGTTCGCCGAGCACGTTCACCTGGCCAGCCTGGATGATCTGCACGCCGACGATCGCGCGCATCAGCGTGGACTTGCCGCATCCGCTTGGGCCGAGCAGACCCGTCACCGACCCGCTGGCGACCTGCAGGTTGAGACCCTGGAGCACGGGGCGCCCGCCGCGCACGACATGCAGATCCTCGATCTTGATGGCCGTGTAGGGCATCTGGCCGCACAAGCTATCCGCTGGGTTCTGCCTGCGCTTACAATCGGGCGGGTGCAGGTTTGGGAGCTAGATCGTCTGCGTGTCGCGGCGCACCATCCGCAGATCCTTCGCTCCGACGAGGACGCGAATCGCGTGATCGCGCTGCTGCTGCCCCAGGGTGAGGCTCTGCAGGAGCACCAAGTCCATGAGCACGCGCTCGTGTTCGTCCTACGCGGCGATCTGTTGGTGAGTGCGGGCGCGAGCGAGCGAACCTTGTCCGCGCCGAGCCTGATCCATTTCGACCCCGGCGAGCGCCACGAGGTACGCGCGATCAGCGAGTGCCAGCTCGTTCTGTGCTTGGCGCCGTGGCCCGGCCCCGGACATCCGAGCCACACCGCCACGGCATAGGGGTCTGCGTCAGTTGAGCCATGTTTGGTTCATCGTGCGTTGGCTGCACGTGCTGGCGATGGCGTTCTTTGTGGGCGGCCAGATGATGCTCGCGGCCGTGGTGGTGCCAGTTGGACGGCGCTCAGGCGATCGTGAGAGCTTGCGCCTGATCGCGCGGAGGTTCGGCTATGGCACGCTCGTTGCGCTGCTCGTCCTGGTGGCGACCGGCACCGCGATGGCGTTCCATCTTGACCTGTGGGGCGATCCCACGTTTCACGTCAAGCTCGCGCTCGTCGCCGCCGTAGGTGTCCTGCTCGTGTGGCACATCCGCCGGCCGAACTGGCATGTCCTCGAGGGTGTCGTCTTTCTGCTGTCGCTGGCCATCGTGTGGCTTGGCCTCTACCTATCGAATGGGTACTCCTGAGCGGGGCCGGCGCTGGGAAGGATGCACGGCGGCGCTGTCGCCCTTACCCTGCCTGTCGGAACTGCGGCGCCTCTCAACATCTTGACGGGGGCACCCGATGAGGGAACCAGGGATGACGGCGCGTCGAACTCAGCCTGAATCCACCGCCGAATGAGCGGACTCCATCCGGCTTGGAATAAAGAATGACCTCCTGAGCAGGGAGAAAGTGGCTGTATCGGGCAGCCACGTCCTGCGTCAGGAGGTCACCTTCATGG
>Ga0182024_10001868_pt1 | contig 53101 bp, 38 predicted proteins | sample P32metaG_FD_120480 | JGI IMG/M metagenome (GOLD analysis project Ga0182024, IMG submission 120480) | Permafrost microbial communities from Stordalen Mire, Sweden - P3-2 metaG (Illumina Assembly) | ecosystem: Environmental > Terrestrial > Soil > Wetlands > Permafrost | place: Sweden: Stordalen... | reverse complement strand
TATGTCGGCCATCACGCTGGGTGTGCTGGGCATGATGGGCGCGATGCTCTCCATAACCGGCATCTTTGGAATGGCGGCGTATTCGGTCAGCAAGCGCCTGCGAGAGTTGGGAATTCGCATGGCTCTCGGCGCGCAACGCAAGGAAGTGTTACAGGCAGCCTTGGGACGCGCATTGAAATTGCTCGCTTTTGGTTCCGCGGCAGGATTGCTGCTCGGAATTTTGGCGAGCCGCGTCTTGTCTGCTGTCGTATTCCACGCCACTCCCCGCGATCCTCTGGTGTTGACTTGCGTCGTTCTAGCCATGGCGTTGGTCGGACTAGTGGCTACGTGGATCCCAGCCCAACGCGCGCTCTCGATCGATCCTGCGGTACTGCTGCGCGAAGAGTGAATCCCTTGTTGAGTCTCGGCGCACTTCACAAGTAATCGCCTAAGTCTCAATAAACCGCGCTTATCGGAAACTGGGTGGGTACTCTGCCTCAATTCTTGCGCGGGCAAGCGTTGACCTGTCGATGTCCAATAGAGAATTAAATAGTGCCCTAGTAGGAGAGCTTATGGGAGGTGAATGAGGCTCTCCGGCTCTCCCTTGGCTATGCTTTTTCTTCGCCGCGTCCGAGTTTTGACGCAAACGCCTCAGGGCCATCGGCTCCTGACGCGCCGGAAAAAATGAACTAAACGCAGGTTTGGCCGCTGGGAAAAAGCCGTCGTGAGATCGCCACATCCCTGGGGGCAATCGTTCGCGATCAACGCAGGGCCGTTGATAGACATGCCACGGCGTCAGGATTCATACTTCGACCATGGTCGATGATCGCAAGGTTCCCGTGTCCATGTATTACGTTGGACGCGGCAAAGACGGCCAAGTGCAAACGAATGCAAAGCCGCACAATGCCGCGTTGAAAGAATTTAATTTTCTCGCGGCTTCTGGTGTCGGAGTGGATTCGGAATACTCCACGTCTGAAGCATTCTCCGCATCGTCGCACCACGGCGCAGATGAAGACGGCGAAGAAGGTGTAATTTACTTGGCCTTCAAGTACGCCGCTTCGATCCTCTCCAACGCCGCACGCATTTGCTTCACCGAGGCGCGACCATAATGCTTGTCGGTGACGTTCCTCAGAAAAATTGTACGAAAATTGTACGATGGAAGTAAGCGTACAGCGTGGTTTCCGAGCCGACGGCGAAAGGCACTTGATTGCATAACAATGTCCGGTTTGCCCCGCAGCGTTAATTAGCCATTCTGCTCGACAAACTGCCATTCACTCTAAGGATTGGCCGGAGTCAGTTGCTTTATTTTTTGCTCGGCGCTCTCGCGGATGTCATTGCGGCGCTGTTCCCCGTCCACAGTATCGTTCGCGAGCAACTCCACAGCTCTCTTTGCATTCTGAAGCGCCAGATCTTTTTGCCCATCGGCAAGGTAGGCGTCCGACACACTGTCATATACGTTCGGTGAATTGGGGTACCCCATCACATTCAACTTCAAGATCTCCACCGCGCCCTTAGTATCTCCTGCTTGCAGATGTTCGTAGCCGATCAGGTTGACTATGAATTCCGGGAACAACGCCACCGCATCGCCCTCGCGACCTGCCGCTAAACTTTTCGCAAGTCGATCTGCGCCGCCGCCACCCGCTTGGTCAATCAGTTCCAGATTGTTAAGCACTTGCGGCTCCATCGCCCGGCCGTTCGTTTTCGGCGCGGTCTCCGGTTTATTCTCAAGCGTGGCCAAAAACCAATCCGCGACTATCCTGGGTAACTCCTTTTGTTCCGCGAACATTTCCGCCCCGTGTCCGCCAGACGCATAGTGCGCGAACCGGCTGGCTGAGTTTGGCGAAAGACTGAAGTACCACTGCATCAGCAATACCTGCGGGCCGAACACATCGTCATCGGCCGCGGATGTGAATATTGGCATGTTCTTCGACGATTGCAGGAACAGGCGTCCCTCGCGATCCGTCGGTCCCGCCAGCAGAACCAGCGATTTCACTTCTGGATGCCGGCGCGCCAATTTAATCGCATTGTTGACACCGCAACTTGCGCCTCCAGCCCCTATCCGCTTGCGCTCTACCCCAGGCTGAGCCGACAGATACTGGAACGCGACCTCAATATCGCCCGGCCAGGTTTCGGTCTGGACTTTGTTCTCCTCCTCAGGCGTCAACTTGTCGTGCGGAGTTCCGCCGCTCTCTCCGAAACCACGATAGTCGAACGTAAGAACATTTATCCCCGACGAAGCAAGGCGCTCGCCCAGCACGTCCCACAATTTGCGCTGTTGGTTGCACTGGTGAAGCAGCAAAACCCCTGGGCCTGGTTTACTCGAAGTAAAATAGCTCCCCTCCAGTTCAGTTCCGTCGGGCGCATGCAGGCTCACAACTCGTGGCGACGATACCTGCTGTGCCGCGCTGGTGCCTGTGCGCAGCAGTGCGAAAACCAAAACAGCAACAATGCGGACAGCTGGCATGGCTACCTCCCTTACCCGCACTTCCCTCGACTAAAGAGAAGTAGTGCACGACCCTTCCCTACAACCCATCGGTGGCTTAGGCAGAGGCTACCGCGCGAACGTCTTCATTGTCCATTTGGACGTGAGAGCCAGGCACCAAGTCCCGTCGTGCCAGCTCAACCGGTCGATGCAACACTAGCTGTTGATCGGACAACGCTTCCCTGTAGAGAACCGAAATGTCCGACTGCAAGCAATCACACCTAGCCGGGATGGTGTTCCGCTTGAATCAGTGCTCGCGAACGATCCTTAGCTGCTGAAAGGCCTGCGCGTTGGCTTCGAGGTGTTGCGTCGACCCATTGAGACCGCCCGGATAATCGGACAATGAGAATCACTGGCAACCGTTGGCCAAAACCTGATGGATTCGCCCCACTAATCGCTCAAATCTGCCGCTCGATCAACGGCACTTGCGGATGTCTGAGGCGATGGGGTATTGCCCCGCTCTGAATGCACCCGCCTCGCCGTTCTCGCGCTGACACCTAGCCTCCGTCCGATCTCCCGCCAGGACACGTCGGAAGCACGGAGGCGACCTGTGCCCGCCGCGGCTAAGATGCACAACCAATGGCTCGTAACAACGCCCGCCGATCGCCTGGGAACGTCAAGCGGAAACATGACGGGGAGTCGAGGTACTGATTGGTGCGGTTCCTTATTTTGGGCCGCAAACCTTTTTGCCCTTTCAGGAATCCCAACTCCGGAATACGTGGCAGAACCGCGACGCTCGCGATCAAGGTTTGAGTCACAAGATCACGAAGTAGAATCGACCGATTGTTTAGGAGTTCTTTGTGCCCAAGTCCGTGCTGATCGTCGACGATCATGAGGCAGTGAGAAGAGAGCTTCGGCGTCTGTTTCAGTCGCGGCCGGAGTTTACGGTCTGCGGGGAAGCGGGGGACGGCGTGGAGGCTATCTCCAAGGCGGAACAGTTGTCTCCGGACTTGGTTATCCTCGATCTCGCAATGCCGGAGATGAACGGGTTGGAGGCTGCCGGGGCTCTGCGTTTCATCATCCCGGACGCGGTATTGTTTTTGTTGACTGCGTATAACAATCGAGAATTGGAGCTAGCCGCATTCCAGTCAGGCATCCGGGCGGTGTTCTCTAAATACGAGGACATGGACGGCTTGCTTGGCCGAGCCCGGGCCGAATTGAAAATCGAGGGCCAGTCCGAGACCGAAACGTCATCCCGCCGCGCTGCGAAATCAGCGGATCCCCCAGAGCGCTAGGCCAGAGATGTTGATAGTGCTGTGACTGCGAAGGAGAAACGCCCGGGCTTGTCGTTCGCCCGGGAGTTTCGTCAGAAAGTTGGCGAACTAAACTCGCCGCAACAAATGCGGGGAGAACTCCGATGAATAGATGTCGTAGAAAGGGCGCGATTGCAAACACGCAACTTACAGAACAATCAAACCAAGGAAACGGCAAAAACGCCACACTGACATTTTCGTAGGCCATTTTTAGGTCACGGGGATCGCAGATTCCCAAAGATTCTTCCGAAGCCGCTGGCCCACGACACGCTGATTGCTTTAGCTCCGTTAGCTTATCCAAAAACAAAGAAAGCCCCCACCGACCAGATCGGATGGGGGCTTCGCTTTTGAAGAACCTATGGGTGGACTTCAAGGGGACGAACCTGATTCTTGACCATAGCTTCCTTTTGAGTCCGCACGATTCGCAAATCAAACTCCGACTGAAGATTGAGCCAAAAATCGGGAGTCGTTCCGAACGCATATCCAAGCCGAAGAGCCATCTCAGGCGAGATACCGCGCTCCTCCTTGACGATATCGTAGATGCTTGGAGCAGGAACGTGCAGAGCCAACGCCAGCTTATTAGCGTTCAGGTGAAACGGCACCATAAACTCTTCTCGAAGAATCTCACCCGGATGAATTGGTTTCAGTCGAGCCATGTTTCCTCCCTCAATGATAATCTGTAATCTCCACGTGGTAGGCGTCTCCGTCGCGCCACACAAAACAGATACGCCACTGGTTGTTGATGCTGATACTGTGCTGGCCCGCACGGTCACGTTCCAGTTGATGAAGTCTGTTACCCGGAGGCACTCTCAAATCCATCAAGTGTTTGGCCGCGTGCAGCATCAAAAGCTTTCGTCGCGCTGGCTGTCGAATGTTCACGAACTTGCGAACATTCTCATCGTGGAAAAGCCTCTCCGTGTCGGGGCACTTAAAGGACCTTATCACATCCAGAGGATATAATGCGCCGCATTAGACGTCAAGGATTATCTTATTTCACTGAGATACAGTAACGCCGTTCCATAAATGTCGTAAAAAGGGCGCAATTGCAAACACGCAACTTACAGAATGAGTATCGCGAACCTTGCAGAAACGCCGGTTATGCTAACGTGCAGGTAATTGAGGATCGCGACAAGAAATGGATTTGTAGCGTCCTCGGAAATCTGATCGCCAACTGATTAATGCGCAAAAAACGAGCCCATCGTACAAGTGGGTACCGGAAGCAATACAACGACGGAGAAGAATCCAACAAGGAAATGAGCACTTTAGTTGTAGTCGACTGAGGCCTAGCTGTTCAAAGACACCCCCACCAAAGACAAAGCGCCCGAGCCATTCGGCCCAGGCGCATTCTTTTACCGATAACGTAACATTACTAACCTTCCGTCAATAGATGTCGTATTGCTCCCAATGTAGGGTGGCATCGGATTGAATGATTACGTGTTTGTGCGTGGTCTGCTCGAGTTCGTCGATCAGCATGGACTCGCGCGTCTTCAGGGCCTTGGCAATTTCCGGGTGCACCCGGAGAGTCAGGTTCGGGCTCTCGTGATCGGCCGCGGCCATCTTGCGCGCTTCAGCCTGGATCTCGTAGCAGAGCGTGGGGCTGGATTTGACCATGCCAGAGCCAGTGCAATACGGACACGGTTGGCAGAGGACGCGCTCAAGCGCTTGCTTGGTGCGTTTTCTCGTGATGCAGACCAAGCCGAACTCGTTGAACGAGAGCGCTTTCGACGGAGCTTTGTCCTGCTCTAGGGCCTGTTGCAGCGCGGACAAAACTTTTTCGCGATTGCGCCGTTCTTCCATGTCGATGAAATCGACGACGATGATGCCGCCGAGATCGCGCAGGCGGATCTGGCGGACGATTTCTTTCACCGCTTCGATGTTGGTTTTGACGATGGTGTCTTCGAGGCGCGTCGAACCCTTGCCTACGAATTTCCCGGTGTTGACATCAATGGCGACCAGAGCTTCGGTGTGATTGATGACAATATAACCGCCGGACTTCAACCAGACCTTGGCGCGCAGCGCTTTATCAAGCTCGTGCTGGATACCGAATTCTTCGAAGATCGGCGTTTCCTTGGTATAGAGCTTGACGCGGTTCACGAGCTTCGGTTGAAAACGGCTGACGAATTCCACCACCTTGCCGTATTCCTCTTCGTTGTCGATCCAAATGGCGCTGAAATCGTCACTGACGTAATCACGAAGCATGCGCTCGACGAGGTCGAGATCGCGATGCAGGAGCGCGGGGGCCTTACGCTGTTCGCTGCGCTCTTTAATTTCGTTCCAGCTTTTGCCCAAGAAATCGATGTCGGCGCGGATTTCGTCGTCGGTGGCTTCGCCTGCAGCCGTTCGAACGATAAAGCCGCCAGGATAGGCGTTGCCGGCCTCGCTGACGAGCCGGCGGAGGCGCGAGCGATTTTCCGCGGAAATAATTTTGCGCGAAACGCCGGTGTGATGGACGGTCGGCATATAAACCAGGAAGCGGCCCGGTAGAGCGACGTGGCTGGTAATGCGGGCGCCCTTTTTACCGAGAGGTTCCTTAGCAATCTGGATAACTACATCCTGACCGGCCTTGAGCATTTCCGAAATGAGTTGCGGACGCCGCGGTGGGCCGGAACGTCCGCCCTGAGATCCTCGATCATGACGTGGAACGCCGGGACCGCTGGGGCGGCGTTCGAAGCGCCCACTTGGCCGCCCACTGCGAGGGGGACCGCTGGGGCGACCGCGATCACCGCCGCGATTGTCGCGGCCACGATCACGTCCACCACTGCGGAACGGCCGCTGGAAACGGGAGCGGGGATTGCCGCTGCCGATACGCGCGGAATCACGCGGAGCAAAATCTTCACGCGGAGCGCTGGCGCTTCGCGGCGAGCGGGTTTCACCAGGAAGGAGAATGACATCGTCTTCGACAGGGGCGGGTTGTGCTGATTGCTCGGCTGACGATGCCTCGATTGTTTCGTGGCTGTGCTCGCGATCCGGCAGGGCGTGGCCCGGTTCGTCATCGCGATCGTGCACGCCGTCGCCGTGTTCGTGGTGGATTTCGCCTGCGGCCCGTTCGCCGCTACTGACTTGGTGCTCGGCGTCATCGTGAGCGGCGTCGGCTTCGGCATCCGCACGTTCTTGGGGAGTCAGCCGTTCGGTCGGCTCGGGAATCTCCTCGCCGGTTTCGTCGGATACTTCGGTTTCCTCTGCGATCCGAATCTCTTCGGCTTCCTCGGAGCTTCCTTCCGAAGACTCATCGACCGTATCTTCTTCGTCCTCGGCTTCTTCCTCTTCAAACAATGCCCCGCCAACGACGGCGTCGACGTGGGCTTTCGCCTGGGTTTCTTCTTGCTTGGCTTCCACGAGGCTGGTGGAAAGCGCTGCGACGTCCTCTTCGCTTAGAGAGTTTTCCACGCGGACGCGCTCGGCCTCGCGGGCCTCGGCAGCTTCCTCGATCGGTGAGTCGGTACTCTCGGCCGTAGAGCCCGCGACCTCGTTCGATTCGGTCGTGGATTCAGCTTCGGTACCGGTTTCGGCCAACAGCCACCGCGGTAGCCCGCCAGAAGAACGGCGCGGCACGTTGGCACCTGTCGGCAAAGCTGCCGGCTGATTCAAGGCGGCGCGCGGCATGGGCTCGTCGAGTTCCGGCTGCGGTTCGTGCAATTCGGGCTCTACAACGGGAGCCATCGGAGCGGCGGATGCTACTGGCTTGTTGCGATATTTCGCGAGCGACTCGCCGGGGAGAATGATTTCGTCTTCAGCGCTGCTTTCCACCGGTCCGACAGGGCGCGAGCCAGTTTCGGGGCGGCGATTCTCAAAGCCCCGTGGTTGTTGACCGCGCGGTTCGAATCCGCGAGGCTGCTGGCCGCGCTGGTCGTAACCGCCGCGAGATTCGGTTGGACGTTGCTGGTCTCCTTGCGGCGAAGCGTATTTGGACGGCGGCAAATTGCGACCGCCAGTTGGACCTCCTGGGCCGGGCGGGCGCCCGCCGCGACGGCGTCCACCGCGACGGCCGAAGCGGCCGCGACCGCGGTCTCCGCCACGATCTCCACCTTGATCGCCGCGGCCAAAATTTTGGCCGCCGCGGTCGTTGCGTGGAGGGCCACCGCGATCATTGCGCGGTGGATATTTCTGTGTGGGATTGTAGTGATGTCCGAAATTCTGCGGCGCAGAAGCATTCGATTCCGGCTGGCGCTCTTCTGGTTCGGCGTGCACGTCTGAATGCGTGGATGCGTCAGCATCGTGATGTTCTTCGATGGCAGCGTGCTCTTCGTGATCGGGCACATGGTCCGAGTGATCGACATGCTCGTGTTCGCGATGCTCGTTCTCGCGGTGCGACTCGTGAAGCGATTCGGCCTCGGAAAGCTCATGTTGCGCCGCCTCGTCGCCTTGCTCGACCCCATGCATGTCGCCAGGTTCCGCGCCGTGGCCGATTATTTCGCCCGGCAGCGCTTCTGTGTGCACCGTTACGGAAATCGGCGGGGCCGCGGAAGCGTGCGGCTCGGCATGTCCATGTCCATGATCGTAGTCCTCTAGATTTTCGAATACGTCGCTGACGTACAGGAAGGCGTCGCCGTCCAGCCCGATGTCCACGAAGGCCGACTGCATGCCCGGAAGCACCCGCGTAACCCGGCCCTTGTAGATACTACCGACCAGCGCGAACTCTTTTTCGCGCTCAATGTAAATTTCGACTAACTGACCTTCTTCCAAAATCGCGACCCGCCGTTCGTGGGAGGCCGCGGAAATAACCAATTCTTTCGACATGAAAACTCCTCGTTATGTGCAGCCCCGGCCAAGCCGGAGCCGCCTTTCTGCGTGTTCCCGGACGCGCCGGAAACATCGCACTGCGTGGCACCGATTAGATCAGAGCCACCGGACTGCATCGCCGCGAGGGTGTGCTCGTCGGGGGTCCGGACGAATAGCCTGCCCCGCGTGAAGAGGGGATACGTCGACATTTTTGGGGAGACGATGCCTGTACGCACGAAGCCGGAGGGGTCGATCCCGGACACGCCGGGGTCAGTACTGACACTACACTTCCTCTTGCTTACGAGGCCGGTCCGTTGCCGGGAGGAGCAAACGGCGGACGATGCTGTCCTCACTCTAATTTTCCTGATTTCTACTAAAATTCAATACCGGCGCGGCCTTCAATCACCTCAGGCGGCGCGCTCGGCGCTGGCGAATCGCTCAGTTGACGAACCGGCGAATCCGGACATTCATCACCAGACCAATCGCCAGAAAAACAAACAATGTGGCCGAGCCCCCGTAGCTCATCAGCGGCAACGGGATGCCGGTAACCGGCATAGCGCCAATCACCATAGCCACATTTACTAAAACATGGAAACCTAGCGCGGCGGCCACACCCATAACCAGAAACATTCCGGCGCGATCTTTCGCGCGTTGGGCATTCTGTACGAGTCGCAGCAACAACGCCATATACAAACCCAAGGCAATCAGCACGCCTTTGAAGCCCTGCTCTTCAGCCCACGCCGACATGATGAAATCGGAATATCGCACGGGGATGTAGCCCAGTTGATTTTGCGTGCCGTTGCGAAAACCTTTGCCCCAGAAGCCGCCGGAGCCCACCGCTATCTTGGATTGCAACAACTGGTAGCCCGAGCCTTTTGCGTCTTCTTCCGGGTGTAGGAAGGAAGTGATTCTTTCTCTCTGGTACGGCTTCAAAAGATGCTTGCTCACAGGTGGATAGAAAACGCTTCCAACCAACAACGCTCCAGCTAAAGTAATTACGGCTGCGTGCTGCCACTGAAGGCCCCCGAGAAAAGCGCCTACAACCAAAAGGGGCATGAGCACTAACGCGGTACCCAAGTCGGGCTGTTTCAAAATCAGCCCGAGTGGCAATCCTACCAAAAGTCCTGCTTTGATCAAATCACGCAGGGAAAGCTCGTCGGTGCGCACTTCAGCGAAGAAGCGCGCCAGCCAGATGATTATAATCAACTTTACCAATTCCGACACCTGAAACAATTCGCCGACCAGGGGGAGCCACCGTTTGGCCCCAAACCGGGTATGGCCGAAGATCAGGACGGCAACGAGTGCCACAATGCCAATCAGGTACAGAACCCAAGCCTGATCAAGGATTAGATGATAGTCGAGCCTGGATAGGACGAACATCAAGATGAAGCCGAACGCGAGCCAGCGAATCTGCTTGGTGTGCATGCCCGCCAGGCTGCTACCTTGGGTCGCTGAATAGATCTCAATCACGCCTAAAGTGCATATGGCCAACAGGATAGCGATCAGCCACCAGTCGTAATCTCGTGTTCCGGGTGCGTCTTTCATCCCCTACCTCTGCGCCAGTTCTTTGGCTTTGATTGCCGCCGGCGTGATCGTAGCCGTGGCCGTGCCGGCAGTTGCCGGTATCCCTTGCCCGGTTTGCGCTGTGACCTGACCCGGCACGCCATTTTTCTTGTCGTAGTACGCCTTAATAATGTCGCGCGCCACCGGCCCGGAAGCCGTGCCTCCGTGCTGCCCACTTTCTTGCACCAGCACTGCAACGACGATTTCCGGGTTCCGCCGAGGCGCGTAGCCCACAAACCAAGCGTTATCTTCGAACTTCTTCTGCTTGCCCAGGCGCTCACGGGTCGCGTAACCAATGACCTGCGCTGTTCCAGATTTGCCGCTGAGTTCGATTCCTGCCAGCTTAAGCGTTCCACCGGTCCCGCCTTCATTCACCACCGCGTACATCGCCTCGGTGATTTTTTCCGTGGTCGACTCCGAGATGGCGAAGCGCTCTTCGCCGACATTCTGCGCATCCTTCAGCAAATGAGGTTGTTTGAATACCCCGCCGCTGGCAATGCCGCCAATCATGCGCGCCAATTGCAGCGGAGTAGTAGTGACGGCTCCCTGGCCGGTGGACACCGAGATGGTTTCGCCGGCGTACCACTTGCGATGTTGCACGCGCTCGGCCCACTCCGCCGACGGCATCAGCCCGGCCTCCTCGGAAGGCAGGTCGATCCCGGTCTTGTGCCCGATGCCGAGATGGCTGCCGTAGTAGGAAAGCCGATCAATGCCGAGCCGCATGCCCACGTTGTAAAAGAAGATGTCGCACGATTCCATGATGGCTTTCTTCAGGTCCACCGTGCCATGTGAGCTCTTACCGAAAACCCAGCATTTGAACTGGCGTCCATAGAACGTTGCATAACCCGGACAGTATGACGTGAAACTCTCGGGCGGATTCTTGTCTTCCAGCATCGCCGTAGCAGTCACGATCTTAAATACAGAACCCGGCGCCAACTGCGCTTGAATCGCTCGATTCAGCAGTGGGTGTAACGGATCGTCATTCAGTTCTTTCCATTCCTTACCAGAAATGCGCACCGCAAAATCGTTTGGATCGGGGGTCGGCCGGCTAACCATGGCCAACACTTCGCCAGTGCGCGGGTCAAGCGCAACCACCGCCCCAGGTCTGGCGCCCAGCGACTGCTCCGCAATCTGCTGCAGGTCATAGTCGATCGTCAGCTGAATCTGTTTGCCAGGGATCGCTTCCTGCGTCGGCAACCGGTCAACCTCCTTGCCCACACTGTTAACGATCACACGGCGCATCCCGTCCGTACCCTGCAATATGTCGTTATATTGCCGCTCGAGGCCGGTCTTACCGACAAAGTCGCCCGGTCGCAGTTTGCTGTTACTATCTTCAATCTGTTTTTCGCTGACCTCACCCACGTAGCCGCTGGCGTGAGCCATGAATCCCTTGGGCAGGTACCGGCGCCGATGCACCATCAGCATTTCCAGCAGTGGAATGTCCGACCGGTGCGATTCAATGAACGCCACATCGGCAGGCGACGCCTCCGGCTTAATAACGATCGGCTGAAACTTCGGCAGCTCCCGCGCGCTATCCAACTGGTCCGCCAAATCGTTAAGCGGAACGCCCAGCCCTTCGGCGATTACCGGGAGTTCTTTCATCACCAGCGCCGGATCGTCGCGCAACAGCAACACGCTGAAAGAAGGGTAGTTATCAACCAAAACGCGCCCGTCGCGATCCAGCATCCTCCCGCGCGGCGCGATCACCGGAATAGACCGAATACGATTCCGATCCGCCCATTGCGAATATTTGTCGGAATCAATAACTTGCAGCTTCCAGAACCCGATCAGCAACAAACCGATCATGCCCACGATCACGTAGGAGACTACGGCCAGCCGCGCTTGCGGCAATCGATTGTCGTTACGGAACGAGTACGACACGAAATCCTCGCGCGAGCCGCGACCCGCAACCCCTCACGAGCCGCGCTATTCAGGGCTACTTCTCAGCCCGCTCCCAGTCCACCAGAGCCCGCTCGCGTCATAAAAGTACACTTCTGACATCGCTCCCGCGTCGCGGAAGTAGTCCTTTTCACCGTAACACTTGCCAACCAAACGCCGCAAGCCGTCCTCCGGGACAGGTTCCTTCCCAGTACCCTCCGGCCGCGATCCAATTTGGTCATCGTCGGGGAACCTCAGGCAGAGAAATCGAATGTTTGTGGGGAGGGGCTTGCTCCTCCCGGCCGTGGCATCTTGCCGCCGTGTTCCCTAATTCGTGGCGCAGCGCGATCATAGGGTCGAGCCGAGTTCCGCGCCGGGCTGGCACGTAGCTCGCCAGCAGCGCGACGCCCACCAGCAACATCGAGACCCCTTGTAAGTATGCGAATCATAATCAGCAAGTCCAGTGTTCCTTGTAGCAGTTCCGCAGGCCGCTCTTTCCTGTCCGCCATCCGATTGCACCCCCACCGCTTCTACCCATAAGCCGTTTAGGGGGAGGAATTGTTTCAAAGATTCTTTGCAGCAAGAACAGAAATGGCGTGTCATTCCGTTTTTGGTTCCGGGAAAACTTGCCCGATAGGGAGACCCCGCGATATCGTACTAAGACGACCTCATGCCAAGCCCATCGTCCCCAGCCATTCGAATCGCTCTTGTCGGTATGTCCGGCACCGGCAAAACCTTCTGGGCCAGGCGTTTAGCGGCGAGCGGCCATCAAAGCATCTCCTGCGATGACCGCATTGAAGAGCGCCTCCGCCCCTACCTTGTCTCCGACGGCCGCACCGGAACCAGCGGCGTAGCCGCCTGGATGGGTTGGCCGGATCGCTCGACCTACGTCCAGCGCGAAGCGGACTACCTGACCGCCGAAATCGCCGCGCTCGACGAAGTGTTGACCGAACTTGAGCGCGACCCGAGCCGCGAGCTGGTTTTGGACACCACCGGCAGCGTCATTTACACCGGAAACAATGTGCTGATGCGCCTGCGGCGGCAAATGACCATCGTGTATTTAGCGGCCTCCCCCCAAGAGCAACAGCTTTTGATTGAGCGATACTTGAACGACCCCAAGCCCGTATTGTGGCGCGGCGCGTTTCAGCCTAAAAATGGGGAGACGCCGCGCGAAACGGTGGCGCGATGTTATCCCACGCTGGTGGCAGCCCGGCGGCAGAGTTACGAGGCCTTAGCGCATTGCATTTTGACGGTGGCCGATTTGCACACGATATCGGCAACCTCCGTCGATGAGGGCAGCGATGCCGCTTCGTTTCTCAACCGGATTCGCTCGCAGATCGAGAAAAAATCTGGACGGGCCAACGGCCTGTAGCGCAGGGCGTAGTGTGGCCTTGTCGCGCGATCGGGGCATATCATTCGCGCGCGGTGTAGCCCCCGGCGGCACATGCCACGATTCAAACCATGGCGGACCAATTTACTACGCGAAAGCAAAATAAGATGAAATCCCCTCAATGAGGTATAGAAGCACAGGCAAGCAAGCTCCGCTCACCTCGCTGCGCGGCGCCGTGCTGCGCGGTCTGGCACCGGATGGCGGACTCTACATGCCGGTGGAAATTGCGCGGCGTTCTCCCGAAGAGTTAGAAGAATTTCGCGCTCTGCCATTTACCGAAGTGTGTTTTCGCGTGGTGAAACCATTCGCCGGCCCAGAAGTACCTGAGGAAGTCTTGTGGCAGGTAGTGAGTGAAGCCATCAATTTCCCCGTGAAGCTGGTTTCCCTATCCCCCGGCCTGCATATCCTGGAGTTATTTCACGGGCCGACGCTGGCGTTCAAAGATTTCGGCGCGCGCTTTATGGCCCGGCTGATGGGTTATTTTGTTCGCGATGAGACGCGGCCCTTGACGGTGTTGGTCGCCACGTCGGGCGACACCGGCAGCGCAGTGGCGCACGGATTCCTGGGCGTACCCGGAATCCGCGTGATCATACTGTACCCATCGAAGCGTATCAGCGAAGCGCAAGAGAAACAGTTCACCACGCTGGGGGAAAATATTACCGCCCTGGAGCTGAATGGAACCTTTGACGACTGCCAGCGCCTGGTGAAGCAAGCCTTCTCCGACGTCGAGCTGAATAAACGCGCCTTCCTTACGTCCGCGAACTCCATCAACATCGGCCGTCTGCTGCCGCAAATGTTTTATCACGTGGCCGCGTACCGGCAGTTGCCCGTGGCGTCGGTGCCGCTCATCGTATCGGTGCCCAGCGGAAATTTTGGGAATTTGACGGCGGGAATCTTCGCCAAACGAATCGGCTTGCCCGTAGCTCGATTCATAGCTTCCACAAACGCCAACGACGTGGTGCCGGCATACCTGCGCAGCGGCGAGTTCCGCCCGCGCCCGGCAACTCAGACGCTCTCCAACGCCATGGATGTGGGCAGCCCGAATAATTTTCCGCGCTTACTGGATCTGTGCCGCAACCGCCTGGAATACCTGCAGCGCGAAATCTGGGGACATGGCGCCACCGACGAGGAAACGCTGACAGCGATGAAATCGCTGCACGATCGATTCAACTATATTGCCGATCCCCATACCGCCGTAGGCGTGCTCGGATGGGAAGCCTATAAGCGGGAACATGCCGAACCCTCGCAGGGGCTGGTGCTGGCGACAGCGCACCCCTCGAAGTTTGCAGAGGTAGTCAGGCGCGCAATCGGCACTGCTCCGCCGCTGCCCGATCGACTCGCCGCCTACCTGCAGCGACCAAAGCTCTCGCTACCATTTTCAACAAAGTACGATGATTTCAAGCAATTTCTGCTGACCCACTAGCCTCGAGCTCTCCCAGGGTCGTCCAATGCAGGGGCGCGCTTTAGCGCGTCCCACCGAGCGTTAGCGTGCCGACCCTGTCCTCCCCTGCGGAACAGGTGCGGGGCCGCCCTCGCCGAGACATGCTCTGCGAGTCCTGCCGTTATTTCTCAGTTTTTTCGGAGACGATCGAGCAGCATGAACAGAGGAATGCCGACAATGGCGTTGACGGCCGCCCCGATGGCCAGGTGCACGGTGAACCACGAACCAGGTTGGGCCAGCAACAACCGGCTGGTAAGCACAATCAGGCCCTGATGCACGCCGAAGAATATGATCGTCAATGCAAACCGGGCAATGGGATGCTCCGTGTCGAGCCGCGCGCCAATCGACGAAGCCAGATACCCAACAATTGTTTTAGCAATGCCGTTCAGCCCGATAGGGACGGTCGGCCCGCTCAAACTATCCTGCAAGAGCCCAATCCCCATGCCGAGAAGCAATCCTGTCGAAGGATTCCGCCGGCTAAGTCCAAAGTAAATGGTAAGCAGCAGCGGCAAATCCAGCACCGAAAATTTCGGGAAATAGACGGGCACCGAAGTTTGCAGAAAGATGGCCAGGATGGTCGCGGCCAGAATCGTACCGCCCCGAAATTTGTGCACCTCAATGTGCGCTTCGGCAATTCGCAGATCGTACGTATCGTTCATGGCTTTTCCATTTTTGCCTGACCTGGCACGGTCTTTTTCGTGACCTCGGCCGCAGCGGAGGAGGTGTCCTTATTGAGATCAAGTGGCTGCAGCGATAGCAGCACGATCACTTCTTCCAAGCGTTCCAGATTCGCCGCCGGCTTCAGCCGTATTTGCTTAAACGGATTCCCCGCTTTAATTTGAGCCACGATTCCCACCGGAAGATCTCGAGGAAAGATGCGATCCATGCCGCTGGTAACCACGCGGTCACCAACATTCACAATGTCGTCGTTCGCTACGTACTTCATGAACAACAGCGGTTCGCCCACGCCGCCCACCGGACTTTGAATGCGTGATCCTGCCAGCATGGCCCCCACGCCGCTGTCTTTATCGGTCAGCAAGAGCACTTGCGAAGTATCCCGGTAGGTCTCAATGACTTTGCCAACCACGCCGTCCGGCGTAATCACGCCCATGTTGCGGCGGATACCGTCGCGTTCACCGCGATCCAGGTAGACGGTTTGGCTTGCAGTGTCGGCGCTCGTACCAATAACTCTGGCCGCCACCATCGAAACCGTTTGGTGCGCTTGCCGGAACGTCAGCAGCATCGCCAGCCGGTCCGCTTCGGCTGCTTTACCGTGCAACTGGCTGATTTCAAGTTTTAGCGTGTCATTTTCGTGGTGCAGCCTTTCGTTCTCGCGGGAAGCATTTTGCAAAGCGAAATAGTGATTCCACGCGCCGCGGATTCCGCCGATTCCACTGGCCCCCGCACGCTCAAACGGCGTCACCGCGCCTACCGTCCACACCCGAATCAGCCGTCCCTGCGAATCCCGTCGGATTTGCACGGCAAGCAACAACACCTGCAGTACGATCACTCCGGTAAGCAGTACCAACGATTTATGACGAGAAGGTATGGCAACCATGGCTGTCCAGTAGCACAGACACTCCTGTCTGCGCGCTTTTCTTCAGCAATCGCAAGAACTCAATCCACATGCAAACGTCGTGCCCGCGAATTTAATCGCCAATCGCTCAATCGATGCAAACCTGCCGCAACAACTTAAAGTCGCTAAGCATCTTCCCCGTGCCGAGCACCACCGAAGCCAGCGGATCATCGGCAATCGACACTGGCAACCCAGTCTCCTCGCGAATCCGCTTATCCAAATTCTTCAACAGCGCCCCGCCACCAGTCAGCACAATGCCACGATCACTAATATCCGCCGAAAGCTCCGGAGGCGTCCGTTCCAACGCCACCCGAATCGCATTCAATATCGTAGCCACGCATTCCGCCAGCGACTCGCGAATCTCGCTGTCGTCGATGGTGACCGTCCGCGGCACGCCTTCAATCAGGTTGCGCCCCTTCACTTCCATCGTAAGCGGCTTCTCCAGCGGATACGCCGATCCAATTTCCATCTTGATCTGTTCCGCGGTGCGCTCGCCAACCAGCAAATTGTATTTGCGCTTCAAATACTGCATGACGGCCTCGTCCATCTCGTTTCCTGCCACACGCACGGAGCGCGAGTAAACGATCCCGCTCATGGAAATGACCGCGATATCCGTAGTGCCCCCACCGATATCGACAACCATGTTGCCGGAAGGCTCCTCAATCGGCAGGCCCGCCCCAATCGCCGCAGCCATGGCTTGTTCCACCAAATAGACTTCGCTAGCTCGTGCGCGATAAGCCGAGTCCTGCACCGCCCGCTTTTCCACCGGCGTGATCTCGCTGGGAACTCCGATCACGATCCGCGGATGCACCAGTACCCGGCGGTTATGCGCCTTCTGAATAAAGTAAGTCAGCATCTTTTCGGTGACCTTGAAATCCGCGATCACGCCGTCCTTCATCGGCTTGATGGCCACCACGTTACCGGGCGTGCGCCCCAGCATGTCTTTCGCTTCGCGTCCCACCGCCACAACTTCGCCGGTATTTTTGTTGATCGCTACGATGGAGGGTTCATTCACCACAATGCCTTTGCCGTGCGCGAACACCAACGTGTTTGCCGTCCCCAGATCGATCGCCAGGTCGGACGAAAACAAACTAAACACCGACCTAAGGTTGTAACCGTTCTTGTTCATCCCTCAATCCCCCCGCGATCATCCTGCAACAAGCGCTCTCACCAGCGCGCTACTGCTATCGCACGCTACTTCGGCACCACGATGGAAATCTGCTTGGTCGCCGTGCCCCCGCGACGATTCTGTCCAATCACCACAATCGTATGTTCCCCGGGCGTCAGCGGCTCGGTAAAGTGTCGGAAGTTGCCGTCCGCAGCGATGTTCGGCACCGGCTGGCCGTTGACGATCAGCGCCGCGCCAGGCTCAGTGTGCCCGATGATCTCCGCCACCCGCCCGTGCAACTGCGTGCTGTCGATCTCCAGCGCCATGGCCTGCATCTTACCCTGCGCCACCAGCGTAAACTTGTAGGTGTCGCTCACTTCGCTGGTTCGCTTCTTCTGATCCGTCGCGGAAACATTCCAGAAATAATCGCCCGCATCCAAGCCGCTAATTTCAGCGCTGGTGCCGGCCACGGTGGCGGTCTTAACCGCTTTGGCGAACATCGACGTGGTACTGATGCGCAGCGTATACGAAACCGCGTCCTGCACCGGCTTCCATTCAAAGCGAATATTGGTGGTCTTCGGATTCTCGCCAATGATCGGCGTCAGGTTCAACGGCTCCACCAAGTCCGGAGGCGCCAAGACATCCGACTTCGTAATGGGCCCGCCGACAGGCAAGGTAGCTTTCTGAAATTGCGCCAGTTCGATCTTTTCCGGTCCGCGCTGCACTTCCGCGCTGCCGCGGGCCATGGTGATTTCGGTATCCTTCTTATCCGGATCCGCCTTCACCGCCGCGCGGCTGTTCGAATGCAGTTGCGCCGTCGAATCTTCCACGCTGACCGTGGCCTTGGAGTCGGGAGACGCCCAGTTCGGCGTAGCCAAATCTACCGACCCGGTGTTAATGCGCACCGCCACGCTGGTGGGTTTATTGCTGGCCATGGTGTTTTCTTCCACGGTAATCAGCGTGTCCGACTTCACCACGTAAAACGTTCCATCACCAAAGGTTATCCGCGCCACGCCCTCCGGCCCGGTCTGCACCAAATCCCCTTTATCCAGCGTTGTATGGAAGTCGGCGTCCACCCACTGCACGGAGTCCACTTTTTTGACTTGTACCTTGCCATCCAGGTTGACGAATTTCGCCTGCGTCTGATTGATAGCAATCGATTCGGCGTCACTGTTGTCAATCGCAGTGCTGATTTTGCGAAAGGTCGCGGAATACCAGTTGGGAATCGCAATGTACGACACCGAAAAAACAATCGCCGCCCCCAAAATGATGTACATCGCTACGGTTTTGTAGGTAACCGTAGTCCAGTACACCTCCACGCGGTGCATCTTCTGCTGACCGGCCGGGTCGCCACCACGCTTCGTTTCGATTGGAGTTTGTGTCGGCACGAGTTTTGGCGCACTAAAGCGCTAATTTTGCAATCTAGCACAGCGTTTTGCGCCCGTCCAAACTGCCCGCACCCGCGTTAGTCAAACTGCAAATAGCAGGTGCGCAACGCCGCCCACAAAAGCACCCTTTAGTAACTCAAGTCGGGTTACCAACCAGCAAGAGGAAGCGAACTTCGCCGCTTTGGAATGGGTTAGTTAAGCTCAGCCAGGGCATCGCCGACGTGCCGAGCCTCATCCCCTCTGCGTTTCGGTGTTCTCCGCGTTAATTCCTGGTTTTTCCGCCCTTCAATGCCTCACAAAATAACTCTTCTTATCCAACCCAGCCCCCACTGCCACATCAAAAAATCCCACCATCATCTCGTCATAAGTCTGATCTCCCCACCGCACTGCCACATCCGGATCCGGATTATGCGGATTATTCCGTGAGTTGTCGTACCAAGCGACCGCCTGCAATTCCGTGCCAGCCTTCAACCATCGAGGCTCCGCCAACCGGTAGCTCATCTGCCAGTGAAAATGATAATTCACCCGCAGCAATGTCTCGACCCCAGACCCATCCGGCCCAATTACACCGCCGCCGGACGCGCCAGAAGATTTTCCCGCCTCTCGAATAATGTTGTACTCAAACCGTTTCCCCCGCAGATGCATATGCGGAAAAAAACTGAGCAGCAAAGCATCGTTAGGCAACGTCCCCCGCGCCTCCACTCGAAAATCTGGCGCCCCCGGCGGAATCACAAAGTGATCGTTCGTAAGCTGCAACGTCAAGACCCGCTGCACCGGCGCCTTCTTCGCGAAAATCATTCCGACCCGAGTCGCATCGATGCCGGCATGCCCATTCGTCGTGTAATGCATCTGAAAAACCAGATCCGACCCAGCCGGAATAAACTTAGCCATCGCTGTCGGCCACTCGTCCGGCGAACTCCCGGGCGCATACACCAGCAATACATCCGCGTCAGTCCAATGCGCCCCCCGGCGATCGTCCGGATCGCTCAGCATATCCGCCGTAAACGGCACCCCCACCGGCGCGTGCCGCAACCAATCCGAACCCGGCGGCCGCACGTACACCACGGCGTGATGCACGTTCGGTCGCAATGATGGCAGCACTTCTACGCTCTGCACCCACCGGTCCTCGGCAAAGTGTGTCGGTACAATCTCGTACGTGTAATCAACGTCGCCCGACGCAGGCAGCGCCGCGCCTTTCGCCATCTTCACCACGAAATCCGGCTGCGGAATCGTCCAACTCTCTGCCCAGTGCACCGGCGCAGGCGCGTCCTTAACATCGCCCTGGGGGGCCTTAGCCTCGGCCCAAGCCCCCAGAGTCGCAATCTGCTGGTCGGTCAACGACGGATCATTCGAAAAATGTCCGATCCCCGGCACCGCAAACCACGGCGGCATCGATTTATTCTGTGTCGCGTTACGAATCGCCGCCGCATAAGGCCGGGTCTGGTCGTAAGTCCCGAACGCCATGGGCGCAATCCCGCCCACCCGGTGGCAACTTTCGCAGTGCTTGTGCAAAACAGGCGACACATCGCGATAAAAGGTTGGCTGCTTGCCAACCCCACGCCCACCTCCGCTCGACCCGTTGGCAGAAACCAAGGCCCAAGCCGAAACTACAAGCAAAATCAAACCCGCAACCCGCATTGGTCCGCTCTGCATCACAATTTAGGATGCCTCCATTCACTAACACGCCGCGACCATGGGCATCAAACCAAGGACGCGAACAAAGGACGCTATAGGGGCGGGGCTTGTTTATCCTGAGCCTCGAAGGGCCCGCCCGGGCGCCGGGTCTCGTTCAAAACCTGTCTGTCCGTTTCGCTATCAATAAACCGCAACCCCTTACGCTCCGTACTCCTTTCTTCTATAATGTAGTGTTTGACTACGCATCGGGGAGCTTTAAAGGAATGGCTGGACCATCGGACAATCGGCAACAAATCTTCTCGCGCATTCTTCTGGGCGCGGTAGTCCTCGTGCTGGCGGGCGGCATGCTCCTCTACCTCGTTCCCAGCATGCCCGGCACGGGCGACGCAGCCTCCGCGACCGACACCGTCGCCACGGTTGGCAGCGAATCGGTTAGCATGGCGGAGGTCCGCCAGCAACTCTCGGAGATCGAGCAACGCAACCAGGTTCCAAAGCAGCTCGAGTCTCTCTACGCACAGCAGATTCTGAAACAACTCATCTTCCAAAAAGAAATCGAATACGAAGCCAAGCGGCTCGGCATCCACGTCTCCGACCAGGAGCGCGCCGACCGCATTCGTCAATTCCTACCCACCGCCTACAACGGCGACACCTTTGTCGGCATGGACCGCTACGCCGCGGAAGTCCAGGGCCGCTTCCAGATGACCGTTCCGGTCTTCGAAGAACAGATTCGCCAGGGATTATTGCTCGAGAAATTCCGCAAGCTGGTCACCGACGGCATCAGCGTAGGCCCAGCCGATCTCCAGGACGAATTCCGCTACAAAAATGAAAAGATCAAACTCGACTACGTCTTGCTGAAGCCCGAAGATCTCGCGGTGAAGATCAATCCGGACGCGGCCGAGATCAAAGCGGCGTACGAAAAAAATAAAGCCAAGTATCTCGTCCCCGAAAAGCGCGTGGTGCGGTACGCCCTTGCGGACGTCAACCAGATCCGCCAGAACACCCCAATCTCCGACGATGAGCTGAAGTCCCAATACCAGCAGGACATCCAGCAATATCAAGTGCCCAACCGCGTCCATGTCGACCATATCCTGTTAATGACCGTCGGCAAGACCCCCGCCGAAATGGAAGAGATTCACCAAAAGGCCGAAGACGTCTTGAAGCAAGCTAATAAGAAGGGCGCGAGCTTCGAGGAGCTGGCCAAGAAATACTCCGAGGACCCTGGAACGAAGGACAAGGGCGGCGACTTGGGCTGGATCACGCAAGGCCAAACCGTACCGGAGTTCGAGAAAGTCGCCTTCAGCCTGCAAAAAGGCGCCATCTCGGACCTAGTGAAGACTCAGTACGGCTTCCACATCATCAAGATTCTCGACAAAGAGACCGCTCACACCAAGACCCTCGACGAAGTTAAGGACTCCATCCGCGCCCCGCTGATGCTCGCCAAGGCGGACAGACAGGCCTCCGACATCGCCGACAAGCTCTCGGCCGCCATTCGCCAGAACAATAAGATGTCGCTCGACGATCTAGCCAAGCAGTTCCACTTGACCGTCGGCGAGACTCGCCCCGTCATCGCCGCCGAGCCCATCCTTGAATTAGGCAACTCCAAGGAAGTAAAGGACGCCATTTTCGGGCAGCCCCCTGACCAATTGAGCTTGCCGATCCACACCGATCGTGGCTACTTGGTCGTCTCGATCCGCGGTGTCCTGCCTGCCCATCAGGGCACGCTCGACGAAGTTCGCGACCGCGTAATCGCTGATCTAAAGCAACAGAAGAGCACCGAGATTGCACGCCAGAAGGCCGGAGATCTGGAAAAGCGTCTCAAGGCCGGTGAAAAATTTGAAACCGCCGCCAGATCAGTTGGTTTGGAACCCAAAACCAGCGATTTTATCGCTCGCAACGGTTCCATCCCCGATGCAGCCAGCGGAAAACAGCTTGCGGCTGCGTTTCAGATGAAGCCCGGCGATGTCGGCCAGCCTCTGAACCTCGGTGCGAGCTGGTTTGTGTATCGCGTAGCCGAAAAACAAGAACCCAACCCCGCCGATTTCGAGAAACAAAAGAAGGATCTAAGCGATCAAGTGCTACAAACCAAGCGCAGCGCCGCCTTCGAAGCCTTCCGAACCTCCCTTGAAGTTCGTCTGAGGCAGGAAGGCAAGCTCCGCATCATGAGCGACAAACTCAAAAACTTCGGCGACCTCGGATAAGAGGGAATTCGGGGAACTTGAAGAGACGCAGGATTCCTGTGCCCCAAACGCCCAGTCTTAACCGGCATATTGGCTGCTAACTCTTTAAAAACAATACGCTTAAGATTTAACAACCCCGCCTATTGTCTTTGCCCATGCGCCCCAGTACCCTATTTGTGTCTCTACGCCACTGATTTCGGCCATGACGCCTTTGCCAAACGGCTCGTTCCTCGGGGACCTGACGGAAACTCGCTGTGGGCAAACTTTAATCGGTGGCTAGCGCCAACGATCAGATCGGTGAAACGAAAATGCCAGCTCGCACCTCCGCCGTCCGCAATGACTATCGCTGCAGTATGGAAAAGAACCAGGGTGGCAAGTACTGTGTCCGCATTCGGGTCCATTACCCTCGCCATGCCTGGTCGCTAGGCGTTTTCTTCCTGGCTTCTTCTTTCGACCGTGCCATGAAGAAACTCGAACAATCGCTGGATTTTCTCCAGCGTCACGAAGAAAAGCTTTGGTTCTGGGGTGTAGACCGCGCCGAGGACATGGGTTTCTCCGCTGAATTCCTCCGCGAAGTCGGCATGCGCCTCGACAAGCGCACCGAATTCCCCCGCAAAGCAGCCAATCTCACGCTAGCCCCAGAGCGATCCGTCCCCGCCTTCGTCCTAGGCCCAGTCCGTCGCGGGTTAGCCGAATCCGTAGCAGCTCCCAGAGCGCTGGCTGCCGGCGACTGACAAATCGTTCCTCGGCAGAATTCCTGGCGAACCGGGAGTTCCTGCAGTGTGCGATCTTCAGATCGCACTTCTCGGCAACCGGTGCTTTCGCCCAACTCTAACTCCGCAGCTGCCGTTGCCCGTCCGTCGCCCCGCCGTCCATCTTGACAACCCCAGTCATTTTCGCCATCATTCGCGCGTTCTAACATGGCGTCGTCTCGCAACGCGCCGCTTTTGTCCCTCCGATTTTGAGCGAAGTGTGCCGGCCAACCATTCAACCGTCGGGCCCGGAGGGGACCATGACCAGGACTCGAAGAATCGCATGGTTACTTGTCGCAAACTCCATTCGGACCACCTCAAGCATCGCCACCGACCCCCAACAACACGGCTCGGTCGACTCCGCCCAGCCGCGACGGGATGGTGTGGATGAATGCCGCCTGGGGCTACTATTACAAGCCCAGCAGCCGCCACCCTGGCAAAATCAAACACGGCAAATACATGCCAGAATCCGACTCCCAGCGGGCTATTGACCCGCGTGGAACTCAACGACGGAACTAAAGGGCGCACCCAAGATTTTCTTGCATTTATAACTACTCAGGAGAGACACCCGTGAAAAAGCAGTTCCTACCCATGTTCTTGGCAGCGGTAATGTTGTCGCTCGGAATTTCCACCGCAGTCTCGCAAACCAGCAGCACAGCCGCCGGCTCGGCAGCGTCGGCCAAAGCCACGCCCGCGGGTGACTTGGTCGATCTAAACTCTGCCACAGCCGAACAATTGAAGCAGTTGCCCGGGATCGGCGACGCCTATTCGAAGAAAATCATCGCCGGCCGCCCCTACGCCAAAAAGACAGATCTGGTCCGCCGGAAAATCATTCCCCAAGCCACCTACGACAAAATCGCCGACAAAGTAATAGCCAAGCAATCAAAGTCACCGGCCATCTAGCTTCGGCAGCCGGCAGCTCCTGGCTCACGTTCAAGTCGTACCGGATCCGGTACGCAACGGGGGAAAAGGACGTCTACAGGGGGTCTCACAGCCCTTGCAGGGCCGGTCGATCTTCTCAGCATCCTGGGCGTTTCTGCGCGCTCTTGTTCCGAGCTATTGCGCGCCTGTCGCGTCAAATCTGCATTCAAAAGAAACGCAGTGAAAACCCAGCCTACTTCTCTCGCAAAATCACTTCACCCTGCCCAACCATCTGATCGTTCAGCCACACGCGATATTTGTAATTTCCCGCTTTGATTCCCACCCGCGGCGGCCCGCTCAAAAGCCGCATTCCCACCGGAGCCTGAAATATATTCGACCCAAAAGGGCAGCGATTGACATCAAACTCGACCCGCAGATTCCCCGCGTCCGACATCCAGGACACCTGATCACCAACGTCAAGCACCACTGCTTGCGGAATAAGTCCAACCAACACAGGCCGTTCAGCCATTTTCCCTCACGTCAATCTCAACCTGCGAAACGATAACACATCCCAAACGATCCAGCTCCCTTAGCGTAGTGGCCGGTCTTAGGACCAGTCAAATGTTAGCGGTAAGGGGTCGGAGCTCCCGCTCCGACATAACGTTGGGCAATCTGTGGGCTGAAGCCTCTGAGGAAATACTCCCGTGTTCGGAAGGACGGTGCATCTTCGCACCAACCTGTACCATCGTCCCGCTTGACGCCCACTACCCGCACCCGTACACTGCAACCAGTCGATCAGTGGCGCAAATCTTCACAAAGGCCGCGCTCGCAACTCTCAGTCCAGGCGTCAAAATTTTTCTTGTGCACCGGAACTTTGGGCGGAGGCTCTCCCTGCATGGCTTCAGCAGCACGACCGCTGTCTATCCCGTTACCAAACGGCGCCCGTATTTCTCTCGTCGGCGTAACCCCCTTCGCCATAATGCACTTACTGGCCTTCGGGGTCTTGTTCGTACCCTTCGGCTGGTCCTATGCGATCACTTGCGTAGCCTTAGTGTTCCTCCGCATGTTCTGGGTAACCGCCGGCTACCACCGCTATTTCTCCCACCGTTCCTACAAGACTAGCCGCGCCTTCCAATTCGTAATCGCGTTCATGGCCATGACCTCGGCCCAGAAAGGGGTCCTGTGGTGGGCAGCCCATCACCGCCATCACCATCGCTTCTCCGATCAGGACGACGACATCCACTCCCCCACGCTTTTCGGTTTCTTCTGGGCCCACATCGGCTGGATCGTCTCCGACCGCTACAACGACACGCGGACAAATTACATCGCCGACTTCGCCAAATTCCCCGAGCTCCGCTGGCTCAACAAATACCACTTCATCCCGCCCACAATTCTAGGGGTAACCCTCTACCTGATTGGCGGCCTGCCGCTGTTCCTCTGGGCTTTCTGCCTGAGCACAGTACTGCTCTGGCACGACACCTTCACCATCAATTCGCTCTCGCACCTATTCGGCACCGTCCGCTACGAAACAACGGACACCAGCAAGAACAACTGGTTCCTAGCCTTTTTAACGCTAGGCGAAGGCTGGCACAACAATCATCATCATTTTATGGCTTCCGCCCGCCAAGGCTTCTTCTGGTGGGAAATCGACATTACCTACTACACGTTGAAGTTCTTCTCCTGGCTAGGCCTAGTCTGGGATCTCCGCCAAGTTCCAGCCCACCTACTCCACTCCGACGAACACCAAGAAGAACTAGCCGCCTAGTCGAATTTCCGAACGCGTATTCATCCGAGCCCCGCGATTTCTCTCAAATATCACAATAAGGCAGGATACCCCGCATCCTACGTCGATTTACGCTCACGACCTGATTTGCTACCTCCTCCAGGCCTTCGGACGATGAAAAAGTAGTTCTCCATTGCTCGTGGAGGCCAGGAAATGAAAGCTCTGGTTTACAACGGACCCAAAGACGCAAGCGTCAAAGAGGTTCCCGACGCCAGAATCGAAAATCCACCGACGTAATAGTCGAAATCACCACCACCAACATCTGCGGTTCCGACCTACATATGTATGAAGGCCGCACCGACGTAGAGGAAGGGAAAGTCCTGGGCCACGAAAATCTCGGCAAGGTAGTCGAGGTAGTCGACGCCATCAAGAAAGGAGACTACGTCTGCCTGCCATTCAACATCGCCTGCGGCTTCTGCGAAAATTGCGAGCGCGGTCTGACCGGTTTCTGCCTGAACACCAATCCGCCCAACGCCGGCGCCGCCTACGGCTGCGCGGACATAGGCCCCTACAACGGCGGCCAAGCGGAATACCTCTGGGTGCGCTACGCCGACTTCAACTGCCTGAAACTCCTCGATGACGCCGAAGAGAGACAAAACGACTACGTAATGCTCGCCGACATTTTCCCTACCGGCTGGCATGCCACGCGCCTGTACACTGTTCGAAGTTGGCGGTGTGACCGCTGGCGACTTTTCTCGGTTCGAAATGGATAACCGACAGCTGGCATGAATTCGCGTATCGACACCACTTCTCCTGGAAGCAAGGGCGTTGCGTCGCGGCAAACCAGCGCTATTTCCGACATCTCCTACTCCCCAACGCGATACCCAGCCGTTGATTCCTCCGCTGCCGGTGAGGTCGGGCCCCGAGTCGGAGGCCAGCCTCGGCGTTGGGGCCATGCCCTGACGTTGGCAGTGGCGCCGACCAATTTGTCGGTTGCGTCGTCCGGGCTCACTGCGGGAGAATCGAGTCCCGCATACTATGAGGCAAATGTCATGACCCAACCGATCGGCGAACTTAATCCACCTAACCGGCTAATGCTTACGCCTGGGCCGTCATCGATGGACCCGCGCGTCTACCGAGCACTGGCCACGCCGTTGGTCGGCCACGTTGATCCATGGTTCCGGGGGTGCATGGACGACGTGCAGGTGCTGCTGCGGCAAATCTTTCAGACTGAAAATCGCATCACTATGCCGCTGTCGGCTTCCGGGTCTGGCGGCATCGAAGCGTCGGTTGTCAACACTTTGGAAGCAGGCGACGAGGCCATCATCGCCGTCAATGGGACATTTTCGGATCGGATGGCGGTGATCGCCGGGCATACGCCGGCGACGGTCACCAAGGTGGAAGCGCCCTACGGGCGAGCTGTCGATCCTGAAGACGTGCGGCGGGCGGGCAAGGGCCGGAAAATAAAAATCGTCGGCTTCGCTCACGGCGAAACTTCTTCTGGAGTAATCACCAATATCGACAACTTCCGTAAAGTGGCTGACGAACTGGGGGCGCTGCTGATCGTCGATACCGTGGCATCGCTGGCCGCAGTGCCCATCCATGTGGATCGCCAGCGGATTGATATTTGCTTTAGCGGGACGCAGAAGGCGATCAGCGCGCCGCCGGGGATGTCGCCCATCACAGTTAGCCCGCAGGCGGAAGAAGTGTTTCGGACTCGTAAGACTAAGGTGCAAAGCTGGTACTTTGATCTCAGCACGGCCATGAATTATTGGGGCAAAGACCGGCTCTATCACCATACGCCGCCGATCTCGCTGATTTTTGCGCTGCGCGAGGCGATGCGCATCGCGATGGAGGAGACCTTGGAAGTGCGGTGGGAGCGGCATCGGACCAATCAGCTGGCGCTGATTGCCGGGCTGGAAGCCATGGGATTGGAGATGCTGGTTAAGAACCCTATCGATCGGTTGCCGACGGTTACCGCGGTGATGATTCCCGGCGGTATCGACGACGTAAAAGTTCGAAATCAGCTCCTGGACGAATTTAATATCGAGATTGCGGGCGGGCTGGGTCCGCTGAAAGCCAAAATCTGGCGTGTGGGGCTGATGGGCTACTGCAGCCAAAAGCCTTACGTGCTTTTGTTTCTGGCCGCGCTGGAAAAAACACTGATCGACCAGGGCTTCCGATTGCCGTCGGGGGCAGGTGTGGGCGCCGCTATTCGAGCTTATACCCATGTCGGGACGGCGACCGCTGTCAGTCGCTGAGAATGACTGGCGGGAGCGTTTTTTTAACGGGTTTAGCCAGGCGCTCCGCTTTGGCCGTGGTTTTTGCTCGGCGGGTTAGGCAGCTGCTGGGCTTACGCCGGGCGGAGCAAGCCCCGCCCAAACCAGGAACGCTTCGCGTAAAGGCGGAGTTCGTCGCTGAAGGATTTATGCCGGTCGCAGAACGAGAGGCAAACGAGTGACGCAAGCCACAGAGCACGAAAGTAACGCAGTAGCGAAGCCGACGCTGGCCAATGCCGGGGCGATGAGCACGTTCGTCGGAGCCTTCGACGTAACTTCCAAGCTTACCGGGCAGACTTATCAGTGCCGCTTCTCCCATATGTGGAACGGTATCGCCACGCGTCACGCCGACACCATCGACACAAAATTTTACGTCGATGGCGAAGCCCACGTCGTCGGACTCGCGCACACCGCGTTCGTCACCTTCCGAGATCGCACTGGCCGCGACCTGACCGACCGCGAGTGCAGCTTCGTGGCGGCCGAATACTTGCGCGAACGCCTCGAAGAAGAGGACATACGCCCGCTCTACGACGTCTTCCACGACGACGTGCTCCGGCTGATCGACGCCATCGGCATCAAGTAATGCCCAAAAGCGATCTTGCAGCGTATAGCGCGACCGTGCTATGGCTCTGGTTCGCATGAAGCCCGCTCAACCTTCGCCAAAGTCAACAAGCGACCGCCTGACCACGGTACTTTCCTACGGCACGCTGCTGCTGCTGATTTATCTCGTTTACCTGATCACCGCGCCATTTCTCGTGCCGCTGGCGTGGTCGGCAGTGCTGGCGATTTTCTTCTATCCGCTACACCAGCGGATTGAGAAAAGCATGAAGCCTACGCAGGCTGCGCTGCTGAGCACAGTATTGGTAACTCTGGTGTTGATCGTGCCGGCGATCGTGGTGCTGATTTTGGCGACCCGGCAGGCGATCGATGCGTCCACTCGAATTCAGACCACGCTGATGGATCCGGACCAGGCTTTGCCGATGCATGCTCTGGACTGGGTTCGAGGGCATCTTCCGGCGGAGTGGCAATCGGCGGATTTCTCGCAGCCCATTCGGCAGGGAGCGGAGAGAATCGCGACGTTCCTGGCGGGAAACATCGCCGGGCTGGTGAAGAACCTGGCGGCATTTTTTCTGGATTTGTTCATCTTGATTTTCGCGCTGTTTTTCATGTTTCGAGACGCTGAGAGTATCGTGCGGGGCGTGCGTCATTTGCTGCCTCTGGATGAGTCGATACAGCGGGATATGTTGAGCGAGTCGAAGGATTTGATTTTCGCCAGTGTGGCTGTGGGATTGATTATCGCGGGCTTGCAGGGATTTCTTGGAGGGCTCGCTTTCACCATCACCGGGCTTCCGACGGCGGTATTCTGGGGCGTGCTGATGGCGTTCTTCTCGCTGGTGCCGGTGGTGGGCTCGGCGCTGATCTGGGTTCCAGCGGCGTTATGGCTTGGATTCACCGGGCACTGGGGGAAAGGCGCGGCGATTGTGGTGATTTGTGGAGGTGTTGCGGCGGTGGCTGACAATGTGATTCGGCCGTTGTTGTTGCGCAATCGCACCCACCTGAACGAATTGCTATTGTTTATCGGCGTACTGGGCGGGCTGGAAGTGTTCGGACTGTTGGGGTTGGTGGCGGGGCCGACCATCGTGGCGGCGGCAATGGGAGTGTTCCGGGTCTACATGGAGCGCCGCGATGCAATGGTGGCGCCGGAGGGATGACCGAATGGCGCGATTGAAGGTGAAAAAAAATGGAGTTCCGGCGGATAAATTGGCGTTGTTCGACCAGCTGATTGCTGCGAATCGAGCGACTGAGCGTAAGGGTGCGAACAATGCTTATGCCGCTGTGAACGGCAACATGTATCTGTTGATGCAGCCTTCGGGGAAGTTGGCGATGCGTCTGCCAGAGGATGCGCGGGAAGACTTTCTGAAAAGATACCAGACCAAGTTGTTTGAGGCCTATGGCGCGGTGATGCAGGAATACGTGGCGGTTCCGGACGCTTTGCTGGGGAAAACGAAAGAGCTGCAGAAATACCTGGAATTGAGTTATGCGTATGTGAAGACATTGAAGGCGAAGCCCAGCACGAAGAAGGATTGACGCGAACGGAAAAGGCGGCTTCCGTCCGAGGACTAAGGTCCGAAACTCGGACGAGTCTCCGCGTCGTTGGAAGGCAGTCCCGATCCTAACTGAAAGCGCGGACCCGCGATGATTTTCGGGTGGAACTTTGCGGGTCGTATTTTCGTTACTGCACTTGATCGGGACAATGCAGGAATGGCAGCGCCACTCCTACGACGGGAGGGACCGTGAACGCCTGGGTACAGGACTTTCGCTACGCGCTGCGCACGCTGGGTAAGAACTTCCTCTCGACTTTGGTGATTCTGGCGTCCTTGGGCATTGGGATTGGGGCCAATTCCGCTATTTTCAGCGTCGTGGACGCGCTGTTGCTGCGCCCGTTGCCTTATCCGCAGCCGGACCGGCTGGCTGCCGTGTGGCTGCATTCGCCAGCACTCGCCATCTTCCGGGACTGGCCGTCACCCGGACAGTACATCGACATCCAAAACGAGAACCATTCCTTTGAGGAGATGGCTCTGGCGCAGACGCGGACTCTGACGCTGACAGGCCGGGAACAGCCTGAGCGGATCGACGCGATAAAAACACAATCCAGCTTGCTGAAGATGCTGGGTGCTCGGACTGAACTTGGTCGATTATTGTTGCCGGAAGAGGATAAGCCCGGCCAAGCAGCGGTGGTCATTCTCAGCGACCGGGTGTGGAGAAGGCTGTTCAATTCTGATCGGGAGATTGTGGGGAAAAGCATCACGCTGGACGGGGAGTCTTACACCGTTGCTGGCGTAATGCAGCGCGGGTTCCTGCTGAATGCCGAAGTGATGCCTTCGGAAGCGCCGATGGATAAGGTGGATGTGTTTCTGCCGTTGCCGTTGGCGGCCGATGCGGTCAGCAATCGCCGCGACGAGAATTACAACATTGTGGTGCGATTGAAGCCGGGCGTGTCGGTGCAGCAGGCGCAGGCGGACATCGATGTGACTGCCAGCCGAATCCGCCAGAAGGACAAGCGCGACAGCAGCTTCGGAATGCATGTGGTGGGGTTGCAGGACGAGGTGGTGGGAGATGTTCGCCGGGCATTGTTGGTGTTACTGGGATCGGTGGCGCTGGTGTTGCTGATTGCTTGTGCGAATGTCGCGAATTTGCTGCTTACGCGTGCGGCGGGTCGCGAGAAGGAAGTGGCGGTGCGGATGGCATTGGGGGCCGGGTGGCAACGGCTGGCGCGGCAATTACTTACCGAGAGCGTTTTGCTGGGAGTGCTCGGAGGGGTGGTCGGATTGCTAGTGGCGCAAGCGACCCTGTATGTGGTGCGCACCATGAATCCAGGGAATATTCCGCGGTTAGAGGACATCACTATTGATGGGGCGGTTCTGGCGTTCACGTTTGGGATTTCGCTCGTTACCGGCGTTTTGTTTGGTGCGGCGCCGGTGTGGCGGGCGGTTACGGCGGATCCGAACGCTTCGCTGAAGGCCAGCGGGCGAGGAGGGCAGAGCGCCGGTGGGCTGCACCTCCGGAGGAACCGGCTACGCGGTTTGTTGGTGGTTTCCGAACTGGCGCTTTCGCTGATGATGCTGATTGGAGCGGGACTTCTGACCCGCAGCTTTGTGCGGTTGCAAAAAGTGGCCCCGGGGTTTACCACCGAGCACGTCCTGACCATGCAGATGGCCGCCAACGACCCGAAGTATCACGATGACAAAGCGGCGATCCATTTATTTCGGGAAATCGACGAGCGCGTCGCCCATTTGCCTGGGGTGATCGCGGAAGGTCAGGTTTCGGTGTTGCCGCTTACCGGCACGGTAGGCTGGGGAGGCATTAACGTGGAAGGTCACGCACCTCCACCGGGGCAGGAGTTGCAAGTCGATATACGCGGCGCGAGCGCGGACTATCTTCGCGCCATGCAAATTCCCCTGCTGCAAGGCCGGTTTTTCACCGAGGATGACACACCGGACAAGCCGCGCGCGGTGATCATTGACGAGAAATTCGCGAAGCGATTCTGGCCGAACGGTGATGCCGTGGGAAAACACCTGTGGTTCAAACCTGAGAAGCCCATCACGATTGTGGGGGTGGTAGGAGCGGTCAAACAGTACGGCTTGGAGACCGACGGAAAGATCGTGACGTATTTCCCGCAGTCGCAGGAAACTTCAACGGAGATGTATCTCGTGGCGCGAACTTCATCCGATGCGGCGGGGCTTCCGACTGCGATTACCGGCGCAATTCATGGCGTGGATCCCGGCGTGGTGGTGTTCGACGTTCGCACCATGCAGGACCGCCGGCACGATTCGTTGGCCCGGCAGCGCTTTTCGAGCACTACGCTGGCGGCATTTGCGGCGTTCGCGTTATTGCTGGCCGCCGTCGGGCTCTACGGAGTGATGTCCTACCTGGTCACGCAGAACACCCATGATATCGGCGTATTGATGGCCTTGGGTGCGCAGCCAGGCGACATTGTCGGGCTGGTGCTGCGCCAAGGCATGGAATTGACGGCGATTGGCATTGCGGCGGGCTTGCTGGGCGCGGTCGCGTTGACGCGAGTGATGGCGAGCCTGCTGTTCGGTGTGAGTACGACGGATGTGATGACCTTCGGAGCGGTGCCGGTACTCTTGGCGGTGGTCGCATTCGCGGCAACGGTGATTCCGGCGTGGCGGACTACCAGAGTGGATCCGGTGGTGGCCCTGCGTGAGGAATAGCCGGGAGTGACGGCTAAACTGCCCTCAACGAAGAAAACACCGAATTTCCTACCGTGCGTCAAAGAAAACAGTGTCGCTGCCAAGCCGCGACACTGTGACCCATGGTCCTTGACCCGATATACGGCAACAGCTATCGTTAATTTATAGAGTAATCAGAGTTTAGCGAACCGCTAGGCCGTAGCTAGTTCGGAGCGACCGGTGTAGCGCCAAAAAGCGCGGTGACAGGCTACGAGGGATGTTCCATAAGATCAATGTCCGGCCCTGGGTTCCTGTACTGCTCGCCGCTTGCATTCTATCCCCAACTTGGATCCTGAGCGCTGCCGGGCAAGTGCCCGGGTTGTCCTCGCCTGGCGTACCGGGTGCGAATACCGCTGACGGAACTTCGGAAGCCGGCGCGGTGAATATTTACGTGAGCGTGCGCGAATCGAACGGGCTTCCATTGAGTGAAAGCGCTACTGTGAAGTTGTCCTGCCCTCTGACGGGAATAACCCTTAGTGGACCAACGAAAAATACCGGGCTGGCGCAGTTTTCCAATATTCCCAAGGGAGACTGCAGCGTCGATGTGAGTGCGCCGGGATTCAAAGCGTCGCGCGAGCGTGCGGTCGTCAACGAGTCCTACGCGAGCCGCAATCAGTACGTTTACGTTTATCTGCATTCCGAATCGGAACCAGCTTCGACGCCTTCGCGGCCCGTGTCTGTGGAGGTGATGAAAGAGATGGATAAGGGCCTGGAGGCCATGAACAAGAATCGCCTGGCGGATTCTCGGAAACACTTGACCAAGGCGGCAGCGATCGCGCCACAAAATCCGGACGTGTTGTACCTGCTGGGAATGGTCGACTATCGCGAGAATAAACTTCAGGATGCGCAGGGAAAATTTGAGAGCGCGGTTTCTTACTATCCTAACCACGAACGTGCGCTGGTTGCGCTGGGCGAAGTGCAAATCAAAAATAATCAAGCCGCCACGGCGCAGCAAACGCTGCAAAAAGCATTAAGGGTAAATGGGGCCGGCTGGCGCACGCACTTACTTTTGGCGAACGCTTACGCACAGCAAGGTGAATATGCGAAAGCGAAAGGTGAAGCGGAGAGCGCGGCAAGTTTCGCCGGAGAGGATGGGGCGGTGGCGCGGGCCTTTTTGGCGCAAATTGTCGCCGCGGAAGGAGCGCAAAGCAGCGGGCATACGGTGGAGGTGGGGACGCGGGTTGGCGAGGGTGCGACTCCTGCGACGAGTAACGAGGCGTCGGTGAGGAAGGATGCGCTTATCACGCCGAGTTCCATTGCACCTATTTCTGCGAGTGCGATGCATACATGGGCCCCGGCGGACGTGGATGCTGTCGCACCCGGCGTCGCTTCCGATGTGAGCTGTTCGGAAGACGATATTGTGGCGCGCGCCGGACGGGCGGAAACTGAGCAGTTGGAGAATTTTGAAAAGTTCATGGCCACGGAGCACATCGAGCACCAGGAAGTTGATGAATATGGCCGGCCCGAGCATATCAAGACGCGCGATTTTTCTTACCTGGCGTTCATCGATCATGACAAGGATGGGCAGGTTTATCTGGATGAGCGGCGCGATGGCGGAAAAGGAGTGGACGATTTTCCGACCGGGCTGGCTACGGTTGGACTTCTTGGACTGGGCGTGGATGTTTTTCATCCGGGCTTTGCGCGTTCTCTAAAATTTAAATGTGAAGGGTTGGGGCAGTGGCAGGGGCGTCCCGCGTGGCTCATTCATTTCGAGCAGCTACCGGGTCAGAAGTCGTATCTGCGGTTGTGGCAGGGCAAGCGGGCGACTTACGAAGTGCCGCTGAAAGGACGAGTGTGGCTGTCCGCCAGCAGCTACCAGGTTTTGCATATTGAATCGGATTTGCGTGAGCCGGTCCGCGATTTGGAACTGGTGCGCGATCACCTGGTGATCGACTATGGCCCGGTTAATTTTGAGCATGGACAGACTCAGCTTTGGCTGCCGTGGTATGCCGACATGTATCTGCAACTGCACGGGCGTCGCTATCATCACCGGCACACCCTGTCGAATTACATGCTGTTCACGGTGGATACGAATAACAAGGTGAACGCCCCTAAAGCGGAGACTCCGAGGGAAGAGCAGCAAGAGCCACAATAGCGGGGAGCTCGGGCTCGGACCGAGGGTGATTGCCTTGCCGTGGATTCGCAAGTGGGGTCCATGCAAGTTTCATCATTGCGATCTTTCCGCGGCTTGCAAGGATCTACTGACGATGCCGGTGTTGACCGGCTTCTTGACCCCGAATGGCTGGCAGCGATAGGGTGATTGCCACCGGTTCGTCAACCGATACGAAGATGAAATTTGTACCTAACGCGCGTGCCTTTCTTCGCACCCGCTTATTTTAGCGGCACTGTGTGGCGTGTTGCAGAACTGCGCTTTGGGACAGCGTAGCTCGCCGCCGCCGATCATTTCGCATGGTAGCGCGCCACCGACCCAAACACTGGTGACCCTGCAGGTAAATATACGCGAGGAAACGGGGGCGCCATTGCAAGCGGGGGCGTTCGTGAAGCTCAGCTCGGACTTCAACCGGCAACACGTGACGGCCACGACGCAGGATGCCTCCACCGCCCCCAACGTGATGTCGGGCGAATACGACCTGGAGGTCGAAGCGCCCGGCTACAGGACCGCGACGGAACACGCTTCGATTATGGCCGCAGGTTCGGATTTCACCGTTTACGTTTATATGCACCGGATTCCGAGCCCGTAGGAAGCTTGTCGAAAAGCAAGAACGGAATGTCGCCGCGGCTGCAGTCGGAAATCGACAAGGCGGTCGATAAGATGCGCCGGGAGCAGTTTGATGCGGCGCAAGCTCACTTTGAAAAAGCCGCGAAGATGGCCCCGGGAAATCTGGACGTGCAATATCTTTGGGGCATGCTTGAATATTCCCAGAAGCATTTCGATCTGGCGCGCACTCGGTTCGAAGCGGCTGTATCGATCGCGCCTGCGCACGAACGAACGCTGGTAGCCCTGGGTGAACTGGAGTTGCGCACCGGGCAGCCCCAGCAAGCGGCAGAGACGCTGGAGAAAGCATACGTACTGAACGGAGCGGATTGGCGCATACATTTTCTACTGGCCTATGCGTATGCAGCGCAAAAGGAATATGGGAAGGCGGAATCCAATGCCGCACGCGCGGCGGAATGGGGAAAGGAGCATGGCGCTCCAGCACGATTGCTGCTGGGGCGAATTTTCGCAGCGGAAGGAAAGCAGGACCAAGTTTGCGGGACCGACGCCGGGCAGGCCAGCCGAGTCCCGACAAGGGATCATCGGAAACAAAACGCCCCGGATTTATTCCCGGGGCGTTGAACCCCAAGGACAGAGCTTTTGGGATTGAGCCGGGCTAACCGGGGCGCATTACCGCTGCGCCCCGACCATTGGCGTGTTGCAGATTAGCGCTGGGGTGGTTTCTGGGCTGGTGGGGTGGCCGGCTTGGCGGCCGGCTTTGAGCTGATGGTGCCGCCAGCCTTTACTGGATAGGCGCCGTCGTACAGGCGAACGATATCCTGGGTTACGTCGATGTTGGTGGAGGCGAACAGGATTGGCGTGTTCTGCGCGGAGGAATCGAGGATGATTACGTAGCCGTTCTCGCGGGCATAACGATCCAGGACATCAACCATTTTGCGGCCGATGCGGTCGAAAACTTCGCCTTGGGCGGCGTTCACGTCTTCCTGGTATTCGTCCTGTTTGCGCTGGAGCTGGCGCGCCATGACTTCGCCCTGACGCGTTAAGCGCACTTCTTCCTCCTGGCTGATCTTGCCCTTGCCGGCCTCGAGACGCTGCCGGAGGTCGTTAATCTGCTTGTTGAGGCCTTCGAGTTCGTTCTGGCGGGCGGAAAATTGGGATTGCAGCTCGGCGCCCGCTTGCTTGCCTTCTGCGGTGCTGGCGATGGCCTGGCGAATATTAATGACGCCGGTCTTCCCGCTGACGGCGGCGCCCGGAGCAGCGGTGCCCTGGGCGTGAACTGCTACGCGCACGGCCAGGGTAGAGAACAGGCACGCAGCGGCGATGACGGCCAGTCGAAGGAAGGTGCCGCTGGACCGGAAAGCGGTGGAAATTCTCGAATTCACTGTGTTTCTCCTTGTAAACAAATAGACGCTTAAAATGACACCAACAACCTTGCGATTGGTCTTCAGCCGCTGCCTAGCGGGTCTTACGGGCACTGTACAAACCTAGGAGTATAGCCGAGCCGCTCGCGACCTCGCAATCAGAAAGCATGACGAAACCATAGCCAAACAGCCGCTGATTCGACTGACCGACATGGAGAATTGCGCCGTCACAAATGGCTGGCCGTCCCCTTGCTCAGCGGACATCCAATCGACCGCGGCGTTCTGAGGTTACGCGCCCTGCTCCTTCTAGCACCGAGGCTAGTTCCAGCGACGGCCCTAGCCCCATTTCGATTCACGCCGTCAAGACCGCTAATTAGGCAGCGGCATGATGATCACGCGATTGTTGGCCTGATCGGTGATCACCGCCATGTTGGTGAGCGGGTGAATCGCGGCGGCAAATTGAGCCGATCCGCCAATGTTCATCGTGGCGCGAGTCTGCAGAGACTGGGTGTCCAACACGGAAACGGTGTTGCTGAGCGAATTGACGGTCAATAGCGTGCCGGTGTTGTAGTTGATGGCCAGAGAGGTTGGATTGATGCCGACCGGCGTCGAAATGGCGCTCCCCGTATCGGGATTGAATACGTAGATGTTATTACCTTGACTCCCGGTGGCATAAAAAACGCCCGGGGTGGTTCCGGGAGCAGTGGTGGAGCCTCCGGCAGGGTCGAAGACAATGCCTGTGGGAGTGGCGGTGGTTTGAGCGGCGGTGACAGTCGTGCATTGAATGGGGACTGCACTGCTGATGTCGACGGTATCAAGAACGCCGACCCCGGTTCCAGTTCCTAAGTTGACAGCCGTGATTACGGCGACTCCGGTGCCGGTAGCCGTCGAACTTCCGCACGCGGCGCGATTGGGATCGATGGCGACGGCGATGGGCTGCTGGTCGATCCCGAGGGTGTTCACGGTCGGAGTGGTGTTGGATGCGGTGATGGAAGTGAGGTCGATGGAGGTAATGCTGTTGGAACCGGTGTTGGCGACGATGGCTAGCCCGGAATATTGATCAATCGCTACGCCGGTAGGATTGGTGCCGGTGTTGGTGCTGGAAACCAAGGTTCCGGTATCCATATTGACGATCGAGACGTTGCCGCTACCGTTGTTGGCGACCACGGCGTAACCGAGTCGCGGGATTACATCGATCCCGGTAGGGCTGGTGCCGACGGCAATGGTGCTCTTGAGGGGAGCGGTAGCTCCGGGTGTCAGGTCGACGAGTGAGATGCTGCCGCAGCCGTTGTTGCTTACCGCGGCGATGTTGCGTGTGGTATCGATGGCGACCGATCCCGGTTGCGGCGTCGAGCCGGCAGCGCAAGCCGGGCTCAGATCGACAGTCTGAATAACGGTGAAATCCGTAGCGTTGGAGCCGACTCCGCCGACCACGACGTCCAGAGCATAGTGGCGAGGAACGGTGAGGAAGGAAGCGGGAACGGTGGCGTCGATTTCCATGTTGCTGACAACGTTGACGGTCGGGAGCGGTGTTCCATCGAGGCGGACCTGAGCCGGAGTGCCAGATTGAAAGCCAGTGCCAATAATCCTGACCGTCACCTGACCGCCGGCGACCGGTGTGGAGTCGGTGGTCAGGACGGCTTGGGGCAATGGCGAGTTCGGAATACCGGCGGAAGTGATTACTTGTTCGACGTGAACTGGTTTGATGTTGCCGAGAGGTACGACGCTAATGTTATTGCTGCCGGAATTTACGGCCAAGGCTGTGTTGGTGGAGGCGTCAACAGCCAAAGCGCCGTTGATCGGCAGAGTCGGATTGAGCGAGCCACTGGGCGCGGGAACTGAACCAACACCGTTGGTCGCCGGGCCGCCGGCAGGGGCCGTGGGGAGAATCTGCAAACGTTGCAACCGCGCCGGATCGATCAGTGAGATTTGGTTGAGTTGAGGGTTGAACAGCACCCCGGAGTTAGAAAAAGGCTGAAAGGCAACATTGGTGTCGCCAAGCTCCGGCGTGGTGGTTGTGGTGGTTCCGAGGCTGCCCTGGGTGAGAGCGATGGCGCTGGTGCTCTGATCGAGGTTACTGATGAACTGGATCTGTGCCCCGCCCAATTGGCCGTCGGCTTGGGGATTGGCGAGCATGAGGGTGCGGGAGATGGGGTTGATGGCGATGCCCTGCAGGTTTGGAGAAATGAAGTATAGGAGGTAAGGATTGCCGTAGCTGGCGGTGCCGATAGGAGCTGCAACGGTGCCACCGGTAATCGAGTCGTCAACCGCAGTTTGAGAATATTCGAAATCATTGGCGTCGATTACGGTGACACCGGAAAAAGTGCCGTTGAAATTGGTATTGGTGGTGGACAGGCCGCTGATCAGGATGGTGCCGGGGTTTGCGGGATTGATGTTGTGAGGCGCAACGGTAGAAATGGTGACGACGTTGGCGGCGCGTGTGGCGGTAGCTATGCCGACCGACGCGGACTTGTGAGTGAGATCTACCACCGACATGCTGCCGGCACCGCCCGGGGAAACGTAGGCAAGGTGGGTGCGGGGCTCCAGAACGACCTGGGGGTACTGGCCGGTACTTATGGTGACCGAGGAAGTAACGCAGGGCGGATGCTGACCCGACAAGAGGCACTCCGACTGGTTCGCGCTGTTCGCGGGGTTGATGTCGGCGATGAAACCAACGTTGGTGTTGGAATAGGCGATGACCGCGGTGTGCGTCCCGGGATCGATGCCGATCGAATAAGGAAACGGCGGAGGCGTCGGAGGAGTGGTTGGGGCGCTGGTGGGAATCAAAGCAGCGAGGCTGATGAGGCCCTGAGAAGTCGCCGAGGGAGTTTGCCCGGCTGCCGGGATGGAGAGAATCTCGACGGTGCGGTCCGCATAGTTGACGACTGCTGCAAGGTGGAGCACGTCGTCAACCGCAACGCCGGTTGGCAGATTGCCGACCGGGATGCGCCCGCTGATAAGGGCAGGAGGGCCATTTAGATTGATGTATTCGACAGAGTTAGTTCCTGCCTCGGTGACGACGGCGACGTTGAGCACGTCGTCGATGGCGATGGCGCTAGGCGTCGCGCCGGTGCTGCCAGCGGGAGCCAAAGGAATCACACCGGTAACCGGCCCAGCAGGGTTGGAAGCGCCATAATCCGGAAAAACGGCCAGATTGGTTACGCCGGTCGTGGGAGCCGCTTTACTGTTGGTGACGCTAATGGGGAACAGACCCGCAGCCGGAAGAGCAGGCAGGGTAAGCGCAAGCTGGCGAGAACTGGGTTGCTGGACGACAATCGGAGTGCCGTTGAACTGAGCGGAGACCAGCGGAGCGCTGGTGGAACCGAAGTAGCCGCCATCGATGGTGAGGGCGCCCCCGGAGGAAGCGCCCGAAGCTGTCTGAGGCTCGCTGTTTGGCTGAGTGGAGACAAGAGACGGCCGTTCGGACACAACATTTACGCTAAAAGGTCCGCCCGAGGAATTAGGAGTACAAGTTGACTGACCGATCGGCGGGTTGCAAATGCCGATGACATGGGCACCGGCGGTGGCCAATTGCGGGGAGAATAACCTGACGCGTGCTCCGGTAGGCGTCGAGCCGGCCGTCGGCGGTGAGATGACCAGGACCTGGGAGGTGGGTAGAGCGGTGCCATCGTAGAAAATGCTGGTTAGGGAGTTGACGTTGGTTGCGGCTAGGTAGATATCTTGCAAGACGCCACCTTGGGGGGCCACAGACGGAGAGATACCAGTGAAGGAAATATCTCCGGTGGGAACCACAGTGACGGTGGCGGCAGCCGCCTTGGTCGAATCTACGATCGAGACGGCGATGACGGAAAGGGATTGCGGGGTGGTGGTAGTTATCGCGGTGGGTGTGTTGGCGGTGGGTACGGTTGAGGGAGCGGTGTAAACGCCAGTACTACTAATGGCGCCGCAGGTGGGGCTGCAGGTGACCAGATCGGCGAGGGTGGTGGTGGAAAGGGGTTCCTGAGTGAGTTGCCAGGTGACGTCGTTGGGCACGGTGTCGTTGGTCAAGGTGGCCACGAACTGGAAATTTTGGCCGGTGGGAACGGCGGCGTTAGCCGGGTTGACGGTGACGGAAATACCGGAATTCAAGGTGACGACGCAAGTGCCGGTAATTTTGGTGTCGGCTTGAGAAGTGGCGGTGATGGTGATGGTGGGAGGAGAAACGACGGTGGTCGAAGTGGGAGCTGGAGTCGTGATTTTAGTGGGGGCAGTGTAGGTGACGGTGGTGGGTTGAATGTTGGTGAGGACGCCCGTTGCGGCGGTGCACGGAGCGGCGGCGCTGGTGGTCGGGGTGGTGGTGCCGTTGGATGCGATGGTGGTGGTGGTGGTGGTAAAGGTGCAAGTCCAGTTGACGTTGACGTTGGTGGCGCCATTGACTGTGGCCGTGAGATTCAGTACCTGAGTGACCACCAGAGTCGCAGTCGTTTGGCTCAACGTAACCGTAACCGTATTCGCGCTGCTGCTACCGCAACCGTCCAACCAGACCGACGCTAACGCCGCAAATACTGCAATGCAGCTTGCCATCTTTCGCAACTTCATTCCCCCTGCCTCCCCACGAGTGAACCGCTGAGCGGTCACGCTAGTACACCGCGACGCGGTTTCCAGCCGACCCAGCGGCCGATCCGCATCGCGTTCTCTTAATTTTTCCAAGTTTGCGGCCACGCTTCGGGCCAAGCGACCGGCCACAAAGACGTGTGGTCCCTGGCCTTTAAAAAGTCTTGCCCACGGTGAAACGGAAAGTCGTTTTAGGTTCAAAATAATTCAAACGCCCCGGATTGACGCTGAACTCCTGCAACAGCGGCAGCACCTGGGTGTTGTAAACCTCGGGCGGTAGCGAGCTCTGCAATAGTTTCAGCTCACTCGGATTAATGTAGTCCGGAGGTGAAACAATTTCGGAATGCAGGCGGTTGATGTTGTAAGCATAGTAGATGCGGAAGGGCGCCTGCACAATCGGGAGCTGTACGCCAAACTCAATTCCAGTGGAACCGCGCAAACGGAAATTGGTGCCGGTGGCAATCGGCAACTGGCCGCTGACGCCAGAAGCCGGGAACTGCTGCTGTAAGCTAGTGAGACCTTCGGGCGTCAGCTTCAAAGCGCTGGTACGAGCGATACCATCGGTGCCGCCATCCACGAAAAGGGAAGCCGTGACCGGGCCGACGATAGGAATACGGTACTCAATGTTTCCGGAAGTCTGCACATCACCGCCGGGTAAAGTGGCGGTGTAGGTGAGGATCGGGACGGTGAACGACCGGGTAAGCGGAGTGCCGCTGCCGGACAGCGTGGTGGGATCGGTGAAGGTAAATGTTTGCGAAGTGGCCGTGGGGATAAAGGTGACCGGGGAGATGGAGCGAATGTCATAGCCGCGAAGATCATTTTCGCCGCCCATGTAGAAGCGACTGAACGGCGGCACTTCCTTGCCGCCATAGCCGGTCGTATAGGCGGAAGTAAAATGCAGACCCAGTACATTGCGTTTCTTGAAGACGGGGCGAAACTGGGTGAAGGAAAAAACATTGGTGATGGTATTGACGTTGCCGCCGAGTGGGCCGCCGGAAAACGCGAGCGAATAGAAATAGCTGCGACCCTTCCTGGGATTTTGCGGGTTATCGATGGTGTTGTGAGTGACCGAGGGAGTGACCGTGCTGGAGACAATGCCGTTGAGCGCGCTGGGGCCAGCGACGCTGCGGAATTGGAGCTGTTCGAATAACAGGGTGGAGGCGGCGTTGAAGGATTCAATGTTGGTGCGGGTAAGGCCGTAGGTCAGTGAAAGCCTGGTGAAGGAGAGACGCTTGACGGGATAACTGGCAAAGACCGTAAAGCCGGTGGAATTCTGCGTGTAATTCTGGACGAATTGCGGATTGATGCTCACCGATTGTCCGAGGGCGAGGGCTTCCTGTTTGGCCTGGTCGAAATTGTAGCGGCTGTCAAAGATAGTGAAGCCGGATTGAATGGGGCGATCGAAAAGGTAGGGCTCCGTGAAACCGAACATGAAGCTGCGCTGGAGATCGCCGAATTGCGCGGAGAAGGTCAGCGTTTCTCCTAGGCCCAGGAAATTGTTGGTCTGGTAGGTCAGGCCGATAAAGGTTCCGGCCAGGCCGCTGACGCCGCCTTGCAAGCCGATGGACTGCTTGCCTTTCTCTTTCAGCTTCAGATTCAGATCGACGGTGCCTTCTTTGGTGTTGCGCTTGATTTCGACGGCTTTGTCTTCTTCGATGCGCTCGAAATAGTTGAGCTGATTTAGGCGAAGAATGCTGATTTCCCAAGCGCGCTTGTTGAAGAGCTGGCCTTCGTCGAGAAGCAGTTCGCGGCGAATGACTTTGTCGCGGGTGGTGGTGTTGCCGCTGAAGTCGATGCGCCGGACGTAATATTGCTTTTCTTCGGTGAAGCGCATGGTGACGTCGATGCGCTTGGCGGCGTCGTCGATGTCGAGCGACGGCTCAGCGGTGAAATCAATGAAGCCGTATTGGCCATAGGCTTTGCCGTAGTCTTCGATGGCTTTGCGGATTTTGGCGGTGGAGAAGATGTCCCCTTGGTGAAGTGGGAAGATCGATTTAAGGGCGTCTACCTTAAGGGAGAGAGCTTTGTCGGGGTCGGCGCTGACGATTTTCAGCGAGCCCATCTTGTAGCGCTCATTTTCTTCGATGGGGATGGTGATGTTGACGGCTTTGCCCTTGGTCCGGCCCGTGAAGGGCACCCCGAGACGGTACCCTTCGGTGTCGATATTTTCGAGGACGGGGTCGCCGACGTTAACCTTAAAGTAGCCATTATCCTGGTAGATGCCGCGGATACCGACTTCGAGATCTTCGTTGAGCTTTTCGCGGTCGTACGTTTTGCTGAGCACTGCGATATCGGCGATGTAGAGTGGGATCGAATAGGGCCGATCGTTGTGCATGGCGCGAATCAGCTTGCGATCGCTGAACGCGTGATTGCCGGTAAATTTGATGTGGCCGACCTTGACCTTCGGGCCTTCATCGATCTTGAAGACCAGGATGACGGCATTGCTGGCGGCGATGCGTTCGTATTGCGGGGTAACTTTCGCGAACTGTCGACCATGCTCGCCAAGGAGTCCTTGCAGAACGACTTCCGCTTTCTTGATGCGGGTGGGGTCAAACTGGCTCTCGACCGTGAGGCCGACCTTCTTTTCTTTGAAGCGGTCAAGAATGTCGGATTCGGAAATCGAATGAATGCCGTCGTAGCGGATGCGACGAATGACCGGGCGCTCTTTCACTTCGAAGATGATGTTCTTGTGATTGGGGCCATCGGGCGAGTCTTCCACGCGAAGCTTGACGTCTTCGAAAAATTGCGTGTTCCACAGCGCTTGAAAATCGCGGCGCAGGGTTTCTTCGTTGTAAGGATCGCTTTCACGGCTGAAGATGCGGGCCTTTAAGGTGTCACTGCGGATGCGGCGATTGCCGAGGAAGATAATGCGGTCGACGATTGCGGGCGGCGGTTGATCCTGGCGTGCCCCCGGGGCGGCAGCTGGTTCGGAAGGAACTTGGGACGCCGAAACTTTTACCGGCTCCGAAGAATCAAACGGTGTGGATGGTTGCGAATGAGAAGAGTCATCCGGCGTCAGGTTATCTGACGCGTCAGCAGGCCAAGCGGAAGCGAGAAACAACACCACCCCCGCGAGCCAGATGAAGCGAACGCGCAGAACCCCAAACGGCAAACAAACCCTTATTTGAGCGGCCATTGACGGAGTCAAGGCCGCGCCCCCAAACCCAATTTGTTCTTCTCCCGCCGTACCCGGTGCGAGCCGGCCGTGATGTTGGCCCCGACGGAGGTCGGGGCCGCCATGCGTTGTGTCTGATTCGTTAGTGGACGACCGGGGTTGCCTCACCTACGGGACGGAACGCCAAGGCCTCCCCGGCGACATAAATCTGGAGTGTCGCAGGCCTGGTGATACCGCCCTGAATGAGGGCTTCCGACAGCGGGTCTTCCACGTACTTCTGCAAAGCGCGCCGCAAAGGCCGCGCTCCGTAATTGCGATCCGCGCACGTTTTTTCGAGGATCCATTGACGTGCTTCCGGCGAGACCACGATCTGGACTTGGCGGTGGATCAGTGTGTCGTTGAGCTGGCCTACCAGTAAATCGATGATGCGGAGCAAGTCGGCGTCGCCGAGCGGGTTGAAGATGATGACTTCATCCAGGCGGTTTAGAAACTCCGGATTGAACACCCGCTTCACTTCGCCCATCACCAAGTCTTCCATGGACTTCATGCCGGCTTCGTCGGTGCCGGATTGGAAACCCATCGAGGTGCGCTTTTGCAAATGGCGCGCGCCCAGGTTGGAAGTCATGATGATGATGGTGTTGCGGAAGTCGACGGTGTTGCCCAGACCGTCGGTTAGTTGGCCGTCTTCGAAAACTTGCAGCAGGATGTTGAAGACGTCCGGGTGCGCCTTCTCGATCTCGTCGAGGAGGATGACGGAGTAGGGAGTGCGACGAACGCGTTCCGTTAGCTGGCCGCCCTCTTCGTAGCCGACATAGCCTGGAGGCGCGCCGATCAGCTTGGAGACGGAATGCTTCTCCATGAATTCGGACATGTCGAAGCGGACCAGTGACTTTTCCGAGCCGAACAGAAATTCGGCTAAGCGACGGGCGACTTCGGTTTTGCCTACGCCGGTGGGCCCTAGGAAGAAGAAGCAGCCTACTGGACGAAGCGGTGATTTCAGGCCTGCGCGGCTGCGACGAATGGCGCGAGCTAGAGCGGTGATCGACTTGTCTTGGCTAATTACGCGCTTGTGCAGTTCGGGTTCGATGCGCAACAACTTTTGCTGCTCGTCTTCCTTGATCGAGGTCACGCCGATGCCAGTCCAGCGGGAGACAACTTCTTCGATGTCTTCGCGGGTTACGATGCCAGTCGAGGCGTCGTCGAGCTTGAAGCGCTCGCGAAGGCCGCGCAGATTTTCCTTTTCTTTGCGCTCTTCTTCAGAGTAGAAGCGGGCCTTTTCGAATTCATGAGCCGCTATGGCGCTTTCCATGCGGTGGGTGATGAATTTCACGCGCTTTTGGACTTCGCCCACTTCTTCGGGGACACTGGCCTGGCGGAGCTTGACGCGGGCACCCGCTTCGTCGATCAAGTCGATAGCCTTGTCCGGGAGGAAGCGATCCGGAATGTAGCGGTTCGAAAGATAGACGGAGTAGCGCAGGGCTTCGTCGGTATAACTGACGGCGTGAAATTTCTCGTAACGTTCGCGAACTCCGCTGATGACCTGAATGGCCTCTTCTTCGTTGGGTGCGGGAACTTTTACCGATTGGAAGCGGCGCTCGAGAGAGCGGTCCTTCTCGACCGACTTGCGGTATTCGCCCGGCGTTGTTGCGCCGATGCATTGAATTTCGCCGCGGGATAGCGCGGGCTTCAGAATGTTGGCAGCGTCGAGCGAGCCTTCGGCGGAGCCAGCACCGACTAAGGTGTGCAGCTCATCGATGAAGACGATGGAGTTTTGACTCTCCATCAATTCTTTCATAATGGTCTTCAGCCGCTCTTCGAATTGGCCGCGGTATTTCGTGCCAGCCACGATCAGGGAAAGGTCAAGAGAGAGAATCCGTTTGTCCGCGAGGAATGGAGGAACGTCGCCGTCGGAGATACGCTGAGCGAGGCCTTCGACGATGGCGGTCTTGCCGACACCTGGTTCGCCGATGAGCACAGGGTTGTTTTTCGTGCGGCGGCAAAGAATCTGGATCACGCGCTCGACTTCACCTTCGCGTCCGACGAGCGGGTCGAGCGAGCCTTCCTGCGCCGCCAGCGTCAAATCGCGGCTGAATTCCGCGAGCAGCGACGTTTCTTTCGGACGTGCAGCCGCGGTCTTTTCCCCGGACGTGCGCGCAAGTTCTTCGCGCAGCGTGGAGAGCCGCAAGCCGCGCTCCATCAGGATCTCAGCGCCGAAGCACTTCTCCTCGCGCAAGATTCCGAGAAGCAGATGTTCGGTGCCGACATGCTTGACCCCGAGGCGTTCGGCTTCTTCGCCGGCCATATTTAGAATGCGCTTGCATTCCGCGCTTAGCGGCACTTCGACCGAAGTCGAAATCCGTTCGCGGATGGTAATGCGAGCTTCGATCTCTTTGCGGATCGATTCAATCGAGCCCTGCTGTCGCAGAAATCGATTGGCCAGTGCTTTGTCCTCGCGCATCAGGCCCAGCAACAAGTGCTCGGTCTCGATGTACGGGCTGCCGTACTGGCTAGCTTCGTATCTTGCAAAGAAAATAACGCGTCGCGCTTTTTCTGTATACCGTTCGAACACGATTAGCTCGCTTCTCCCCCTGGGGCCCCGCTCGCTAAAGCCGAAGCCTTGCGAGTACGCAGAACGCCGTGTTCCAAGTCCAGAATTCGATCACATCGCGCGGCGAGCGCCAGATTGTGCGTCGCTATCAGCGACGTCAACTGGTACGTGCGATGCAATCGCTCTATTAACTCAAACACGGCCCAAGCATTCTGCTCGTCTAAATCTCCGGTAGGTTCATCGGCCAGCAACACGGCCGGCTCGGTGACGAGCGCCCGAGCAATAGCCACGCGTTGCTGTTCCCCTCCGGAAAGTTCACCGGCTCGGTGATCGGCCCGATTTGCCAAGCCGACTTCCGCGAGCCACTTCCGCGCCGTCGCCAGCGTAGAGGTGAAATCCTCGCCGCGCAACAACAGCGGCATAGCTACATTTTCTGCGGCAGTAAAGTCCGGCAACAATTGGTGCCGCTGCCACAAAAATCCCACGGAGCGATTCCGAAATTCCGCCACCGCAGCGTCAACATTCGTTTCAATGGTTTTCGAAGCGAAGTATACTGCACCGCTCGTTGGCGTGTCTAGCGCAGCAAGCAGATGCAGCAAAGTGCTTTTGCCGGCGCCGGATGGCGCGACGATCGCTACCATTTCTCCACGTCGCAAACTGAGATTGGCGTCGACTAAAATTGGCAGGGTTCGTTCGCCGGAGCCGTAGGACTTCTTCAAATGGCGAGCTTCCAGAATCACACCGGAATCTAGAGGCCGCACGGAAGCGCTTAACTCGGTCCGGTTCGGGTTGGGCTCGCTGATCATCATTCTCGTTGCAGCGGTACCGGTTTGTAATTGCTGGCGCTGCTCGCCGCCGCTGTTGGTTAGATGCAGTGACTGCAATTGAAGTGCCGTGACCGCGGTCACCCATGCCTTTGATCCTGTAGCCTAGATTATTCCCATTTTCTGCATATTCTTGTCCTCTTTTGACGTGTCCGGGGATGGTTCAATTCGGGACAAGAATAAGCTTTGTAATATCAATCATTTATGAGCGAACGCGGGCTGGAGTAAGGATGACGCCGTCTTCCAGCCGCTTGCCCGGCCCGGAGCCCATCGATGAAGCATCCGGTGCACCAAAGCTTGGCTGGTGGCAACGCCTAAGTGGTTCTTCTTATAGGCCACGATTGTCTCCCGAAGGTCACGCCCACTTGCGCGAATGAATCCTTTATTCGTAGCGAAGAATTTCGACCGGCAGCAGCCGGGCTGCCGCCCGTGCCGGGAGTATCGTTGCTCCGACCGAGATGCCCAAGGCCACCAGGGTGATCCACACACCGTCCCAGATACTCGGGTGAAAAGGGACGTAGGGTACGGCATAGACTTGCGGGTCCAAAGGAATCAAGTGAAATGTGCCGGCAATCCATGCAAAAGCATATCCTAGGCATAAACCGAAAATCGTTCCGGTCGCGCCGATCACGATTCCTTGCCACAAGAAAATGCCCCGAACCTGTTCGCGACGCGTGCCCATGGACATCAGCACGGCAATATCGCGGGCTTTGTCGGTTACGGTCATGGAAAGTACGACCAGTACGTTGAGGCCGGCCACGAAGGTGATCAATCCTATAAAAATGGCGGTGACCAGTTTTTCCAAGCGGAGCGCGCGAAACAGTGCGCGATTTTCATCTACCCAGGTGCTAGCCGAAAAACTGGGGCCGGCTTGGAGTTCGAGAAGCTTGGCGATCTCAGGGGCGCGCTCTGGCTTGTCGAGTCGGAATTCAAGGATATTGACGATGTCTCCCGTGCCGGAGAGCGCCTGAGCTGCGGCCAGGGTCATGAAGCACCAGTTTTCGTCGTAGTCGTAGAACCCGGAATCGAATACGCCTGTGACTCGGAATCGGCGTGTTCGCGGTGTCATGCCGAACGGGGTCAGCCGTCCTTGCGGACTCATGAGCGTTACATAGTCGCCGGGCGCGATTTTCCATTCTTCGGCGAGCTGCTTGCCAATTAGCAAGCCGTCGATGCCATCGGCGTCAGGGGAAAAATCCAGATGGCCGGCTACCATTCGTTGCAGGGCTTCATCGTTACGGCGCTCGAGCTCCAAATCGATTCCCTTCGCAACGATGCCGCGCGAGTCCGAGGCAAAGGTCAGCAAGACGGTTTGATATACAGCCGGCGTGACAGATTTCACGCCAGGCATCACGCCGAATCTGGCGATCAGCGCTTGGTATTCGCGGATGCCGCCGGTTCCAGGCCTGGCAAGCGAGACGTGGGCTTTGACCCCGAGCAGGCGATCTTGCAGCGTCTCGCGAAACCCAGTGTTCATCGATAGCGCAATCACCAGTGTGGCCACACCGGCGGTCACACCGAGCACGGAAAATGCAGTGACCAAACGCAATACCGCCGGGCGGTACGGCGACCGCAAGTACCTTCTGGCGACGAACCATTCAAATCGCATTGAGCAGACTAAGGATACGTCACTCCGTGCGCTTCGGTAGCAGACTCTTCGCTGCTTTCCAGACGAAGCAACGGAAACAGTATGACATCGCGGATTGATGGTGAATCGGTCAGCAGCATGGTTAGCCGGTCGATCCCGATGCCTTCCCCCGCCGTGGGCGGCATGCCGTGGCAGAGAGCGCGAAGATAGTCTAGGTCCAGTTGCTTGGGAACTTCGTCGCCGCCCCGTGCGATCTGAGCAAGAAAACGGCGCTCCTGCTCGGCAGGATCGTTCAACTCCGAAAAGCCGTTGGCGATCTCCATCCCAGCGACATATATTTCGAACCGCTCGGTTAAGGTGGGGTCGTCCGGCTTTTGCTTGGACAAAGGGGAAATGTCGGTAGGGAAGTCATAAAGGATAGTTGGCTGGACCAGATGATGCTCCGCCATCGTTTCGAACAGTAGACCAGTCCATTCGCCATCGGTCAGCATTGCTTTCGCGGTCGCATACGCCTCACCCGTCTTCTTCGCCCACATATTGTAGCGTTCTGCGGCCACACGGGGACCGCCGGGCGCCCCGAGTTCCGCGGCTGACGGCGGTTCGCCAGCTTCGGGCGGCCAAAACTTAACGATAGCCTCTCGCATGGTCAACCGTTGCATCCTCCCAAAGTCCAACTCCAGGTTGCCGTACCTCACCATCGTCGAACCGGTAATATTTTTCGCCAACTCCGCAAACAACTGCTCGTTTAACTCCATCAAATCGCGGTAGTTGCTGTAGGCCTCATAGAATTCGAGCATGGTGAATTCCGGATTGTGCTGCGTCGAGATGCCCTCATTGCGGAAATTACGATTGATCTCAAAGACGCGGTCAAACCCACCTATTGTCAGGCGCTTGAGATACAGCTCTGGCGCGATGCGCAGAAAAAGGTCAATATCGAGCGTATTGTGATGGGTAACAAAGGGGCGTGCCGCGGCTCCGCCAGGGATCGGGTGCATCATCGGAGTTTCCACCTCGATGTACCCTCGCGCTTCGAACAAACGCCTTAGTTCCTGAATGATACGAGCACGCGTTACGAATACTTGTCGCGATTTCTCATTGGCGATCAGATCGAGGTATCGCTGGCGGTAGCGTAGCTCGACATCGGTCAAGCCATGCCATTTCTCGGGCAGCGGCAGTAGGGCCTTCGAGAGGAAGGTAATTTCCTCAACCCAGATAGAAAGTTCATCGGTCCTGGTCCGAAACAGGCGCCCACGCACCCCTATCGAATCGCCCAGATCGAGAAGATGAAAAAGTTGAAAACCCCGTTCGCCGACAACATCCTTCTTTACATAGATTTGAATTCGTTTTCCGGAGCCTTGTAAGTGTGCGAACCCGGCCTTGCCCATAAGTCGGTAAGAAACCATGCGGCCAGCCACGCGCACTTCGCGTTTGTTGGCTTCCAGCTCCGGGCCCGGCGTCGCATTGTAAGTGTCGACCAAAACCGCGGGAGTATCCGTCCAGCGGAACTCGCGAGGGAAGATTTCGAACCCAAGCGCTTTGATCTGCTCCAGCTTCTTTTGTCGCTGCTCAAACTGCTCACGCGGCTCAAATTGCACTGTGGAAAATCCTCTCGGACATTATGGGAGGGGAGTATAGCGGCCAGCGCATGCGAAGGGCAAGAATCGAACCGTGTGGCGTGGCAAAGATCGACTCGATCGCGAGCCTCTAAACGCGGCTCCGGGTCGAAGGGTAACCTTGGAAGGATACCTAGAGGTACTAGAATCAATAAATAAAACCAATACTCTTATCGATCCGTTTAGAAATCGAAATAGGGCAAGAAAGATGCGCAACAGGTTGTGGGTTTTGGTATACTCCCGCAATTGGGGGTCCCATCCAAGTGCAAATTCGCGCTCTTCCCTCTGTGAAAGATGACTGGTGCGCTTGGCTGCCGCAAGAAAAAGCGGAAGTTTTCGACGCGCACGTCAAGCAATTGGAATCTATTTACATGATGTTCAGCGTCGCGCTGAATGAAGCAATTGAATTTCGCCAAGCGGGCATGCTTTCGAAATCGTATCAGGCCGTGTACATGACTCCCTCGTTAGCGGGCCGGTTATCCACGTACTTGAGCGCTCTGCTTCATAGTCTCGGCGGACACGCTAAACATTACGGCACCATTCCCAATGCCGATCCGCTGGATGTCGCAAATTTTCAAGGATCAAAAGAACAGCGGACCGCCAGAATGAGCGGTCTACTCAGCCGAGTTTTACTGACGCAGCGATCCCAATTCCTTCACAAGATCGGCACGCTGGAAGAAATGGTCGGGGACCTTAGCAAAGACTTTCGATTCGCAGCCGAAAATCTCTCGAGTGGAATGTCCACCAACCCGCAGGCCGATTGGCGCGTCGTGGACTCAGCTCACTACGACCTGAATACCTGCCTGCGGGAAGCTATCGTCCTCCTCAAGTCATTCTTACTGGTTTTGCCAAAAGACCAATTGGGCACCTTCCAGAAATCAGTGTGTGCCCAGGCACACGGCTCGGACGCTCTCACCCACTCCGGCGAACGGCTAATCCGCCATAGACGTATGGCGGCAGTCGGGGGACAATAAACAGTCTGCACGTTGACGTTGCCAACTTGCATTCCGTCGAATCAAAAGCCAGTCACCGCGTATTTCTTTGGCATCGCGGGTTCATTGCGAATACAACTCCAGGAGGTATCCGGTGCATCCGAACCGTTGGATGCGCCGTTATAGGACCGTTGGCCAGAAACCGACCAAGCGATCCCAGCGTGTCGACTTCCTCTCAGCAGCCTAAACCGCTGACTGAGCCGGAAGCCATCCGTCTGGCACAAGCCGGGGATGCTGCGGCGTTCGAGTTCCTGTACGGACTCCACGGTCGTCGCGTCTACGCCTTATGCCTGCGCATGGTGAGTAACCCGTCGGACGCGGAAGATTTGATGCAGGAAGCTTTCCTGCAACTCTTTCGTAAGATAGGCACTTTCCGGGGCGAGTCGGCATTTTCGACCTGGTTGCACCGGATGACGGTCAATGTGGTCTTAATGCGCTTGCGCAAGAAGTCGCTCCCGGTCGCATCTTTGGAAGAGACCACGGAGCCGGATGAGGAGTCGGGCGGGCCCAGGAAAGATGTCGGGGCGCCAGACTTAAGGTTGAGCGGCGCAGTTGATCGGGTCAATTTGGAGCGGTCCATCGATAGGCTGCCTCCCGGCTATCGAACCGTGTTCGTATTACATGACGTGCAGGGTTACGAGCACAACGAGATCGCTGGCATCATGGGGTGCTCGGTAGGGAACTCGAAGTCCCAGTTGCACAAGGCGCGCACCAAGCTGCGGGACCTGCTACAGGAAGAAGTACGGGAGCAGGCGCGGCAGGTGCGTCATGCGGCAAAGACGCAGACCGGAAGTGGCGGTTGAGCTACAATCGGAAGAGTTTCGGGGTGTTGTCTCAGACGAAGATGGGCCGCGCGATTCCTCGAAAATCG
>Ga0182024_10001867_pt1 | contig 53103 bp, 49 predicted proteins | sample P32metaG_FD_120480 | JGI IMG/M metagenome (GOLD analysis project Ga0182024, IMG submission 120480) | Permafrost microbial communities from Stordalen Mire, Sweden - P3-2 metaG (Illumina Assembly) | ecosystem: Environmental > Terrestrial > Soil > Wetlands > Permafrost | place: Sweden: Stordalen... | reverse complement strand
TCTCGACGGCATTCTCTTCATCGACGAGGCCTATACCCTCGCGTCCTCGAGCGGCGGCGACGGGTCCGACTTCGGCAAGGAAGCGATCAACACCCTGCTCAAATTCATGGAGGACAACCGGGACCGCATGATTGTGATTGTGGCGGGCTACCCCAACGAGATGCGCCGCTTCATCGACAGCAATCCCGGATTGGGCAGCCGATTCAGCAAAACCGTCAACTTTCCTTCCTACAATACCAGCGAGTTGTGCGAGATCTTCCACCGCATGGCCACGCGACAGCAATTCGCGCTGCCCGCCGGCTTCGAGGCCGCGCTGCGTCCATGGATCGAAGGCCGCTCCAAAGCAGACGACTGGGCCAATGCCCGCGAGATGCGCACCTTGCTGGAGAAGACGCGGGAAGCCCAGGCGTTGCGCGTCGCCGGGGATCCCGCCGCAGATATCTCGAAGGTGACGATCGAGGATGTCGTGCTCGCCTCCGGCCAGCAGCCGGAAGACAATGAAACCGCCGTTGCGGCAGCGCTTGCAAAACTGGATGCCATGGTCGGCCTTGGCGGGGTCAAGCAGGAAGTCAAGCGGCTGAGTGCGCGGCTTGAGGTCGAACAGAAGCGCAGGGCACAGGGGCTGCCGATCGCAGCACTCAGCCAGCACATGGTGTTCACCGGGCCGCCGGGTGTCGGCAAAACCGAGGTCGCGCGCGTCATCGGCGAGATTTTCCGGGCATTGAAGGTCCTGCGCAAGGGACAAATCGTGGAAACCGACCGGGCCGGTCTGGTGGCGGGATATGTCGGACAGACCGCCACCAAGACGCTCGACAAATGCCGCGAAGCGCTCGACGGCATCCTGTTCATCGACGAGGCCTATACCGTCGCGGCCAGCGGCGGCGATCATGATTTCGGCAAGGAAGCGATCGATACGCTGCTGAAGTTCATGGAGGATAACCGCGATCGTATCATCGTGATCGTGGCAGGCTATTCCAACGAGATGCGTCGATTCATCGAGAGCAATCCGGGACTGAGCAGCCGGTTCACCAAGACGGTGGATTTCCCGCGCTACGCCGCCGCCGACCTCTGTGAGATCTTGAAGCGGATGGCTGAACGCCAGCACTTTTCGCTGCCGGACGACTTTGCCGCGGCCTTGACGCCGTGGATCGAGGCGCGATCGAATGCGCCCGACTGGGGCAACGCGCGCTCGATGCGGACCCTGCTGGAAAAAGCGCGCGAGGCCCAGGCCATTCGCATCTCGACCGACAGCGATGCCGACCTGTCGCGGATCGCGACCGCCGACATCCTCGAAGCGACCGTCAGTTGATCATGAGCAGAACCGCGCCGGAGACTGCCCGATGATCTCGCCGCATTCGCCCTGGCTCTCCGCCCACGGCAAGCTCTGGTACGACGACAAATGGTATCGTTACGCCTGGATTCTGTGGCCCCAGGCGTTCGCCGCGGTGCTGGTGATGTGGTTCTGGGCGATGCCATCCAACAGCACCGCGACCGCGCAGTGGGCCAGGCCGCTCGATAGCTCGGCGCGCTATCAGGAATTGTTGGCGCTGCGTGACGCTGCCAAATCGAGCCAGCCGTCGATGGACGGGCTCGAACGCGATGCACGCGGCGGCGAGATGGACGCGCAGTTTTTCTTCGGCACCCTGTATGATCCGGATCTGAAGCTCAGCACGATCGTGGCGCCCGACTTCGCCAAGGCCGTGGAATGGTATGACAAGGCGGCGAGCCAGGGCCAGCAATACGCGCTGAACAATCTCGCACTGTTCTATTCAAGCGGGGTCTTCACCCGCGTGGACTATACGCGTGCGTGCTATTACGCGCTGAAACTCAACGCCAACGCGACCGGCAACGGCATGACCGTGAAGGGGGATTGCTATGCGCGCGGCCTCGGTGGAACCAAACTCGATCCGGCCCAGGCGGCCAGCGCCTATCAGGCTGCGCCAGCCAAGGGCGCGCAACCTTCCCCGGCTCCGAGCGTGCCAGCTCCGAGCCCGTCGGCGCCGAGCCCGCCTGCGCCGGTCCCGTTGATTCCCAGCCCGGCGCCTGCGAGCCCGACCGACACGGCTGATCTGCCATGGGGCGCCATTGGTTTTGCTGCCGACGGTTCCTATTCCACGGTCTGGAAGATGCGTTCACAATCCGAGGCCGAGGCCGATGTCGCCAAGCAATGTGCAGCATTTGGACGCGGCGGCTGCCAGGTCGCGAGTATTTCCGGACAGCAATGCGTCGGGCTCGCTACCTTTATCGGAAGCTATGCGCGGCGGCGCTGGCAATTGTCCTATACCGCCGGTGGCGCCACCTATCCCGAAGCCCAGGCCGCCTCTTTGGGCCGTTGCAACGCGGACGAACGCACGCGCGGCCGCTGCCAGTTCCGGACCGCGGTCTGCGCCGATGGGCGATAGTCAGAGCCGGATCGAGCCGTCCAGGATGCGGGCATAGGCGTCCGCGTCGATCGGACGATACGCCCCCGACTTCGGCTCCTTGAAAAACAGCGGATCCGTCAGGCGATGCGGATTGAAGCCGTCGTGGACCAGCTCCTGTTTCTTTTGCTTGAACGTCTCGGTGGTATCCAGCGCAGCACAAATCCGCACCGCGACCGGACAGGCGTAGGCGGGCAGCCGGCGTGCGAGATGATCGCGGAATGTGTCGAGATCGAAACGGCGGTCGACCACGGCCGCAACCATTCCGGCGCGGCCATCGGCACCGGGGATTTCCACGCCATAGGTCGTCGCGTCGACCACGCCCGGGCAATCCAGCACGGCCTGGTTCACCTCGGATGTTGCGACATTCTCGCCCTTCCAGCGGAAGGTATCGCCGACCCGGTCGACAAAGTGGAAATAGCCCTGCTCGTCGAGCTTCATCAGGTCGCCGGTACGAAACCAGGCATCGCCTTTTGCCATCACGTCGCGCAGGATTTTCTTTTCGGTCTGGGTTACGTCGGTGTAGCCCTCGAAGCGGCCGCCGCCCTCGTCCGCAGTTCCGATCCGGCCAATGGCTTCGCCGACCTCGCCACGCGCGCAGGGAATGCACAGACCGTCTGCCGTGCGAACGGGGATGCCGAGGTCCGGATCGACGCGCACGATCGCCGCCGGAAAGCGATGCGCCAGCAGCGGCGGAACGCGCCCGATCGCGCCCGGTCTGCCCTCGACATTGTACAGCGAAAAATTGCCTTCGGTCGCGGCATAGAACTCGAGGATCCGCGGAATCGCGAAGCGGGCCTGGAACGGCTCCCAGACGTCGCCGCGCAGCCCGTTGCCGCAGGCGAGCCGGAGCCGGTGCGCGGTCTCGAATTCGGATTGCGGCGCGTTGAGCAGGTAACGGCAGAGCTCGCCGATATATTGAAATATCGTGCAATCCCACCGCACGATGTCATGCCAGAACTGGCTGACCGAGAATTTTTCGGCAAGCACCACGGAAGCGCCCGCATTGAGCATGCTGCAGGGCGCGACGATGCCGCCGACGCTGTGATAGACCGGCAGACAATTGTACAGGCGGTCCTGCGGCGAAGCGTCGGTCAAGCCTGTGAACCAGCCACCCCAATTCAGGATGCGCCGGTGGCTGATGCTGGCGGCCTTGGGCAGGCCGGTGGTGCCCGACGTATAGATCAGAAGCGCGCGGTCATCGATCGTGACCTCGCGGCGCTCGGCCGGCGTCAACCGGCTGCCGTCGATTCCGGCGAGGGCTGCATCGAGATTGCCATCCTGTGCAGGGCCGCCGTGAATCCATATTGTGGGTACGCGGCCAAGATGCGGCACCGCCGTCTCGAATGCCGGCAGCAGCTCCTGCGCAAGGATGAGATGGTCGGCTTCCGCGACACCGATGCAGTGCAACAGCGATGGCCCGACGAGATTGGTGTTGATGAGCGCGACAACGCCGCCGACCCTGGTGATCCCGAGCCAGGCGGCGACATAGTCCGGACGGCTCGGCATCAACAGGCACACGGTGTCACCGGTCTTGATTCCTGCCCCCAGCGCCCAGCGGGCGTAGCGATTGATCCGTTCGGAAAGCGTCCGGTAACTGAAGGTCTCGACCTCCGATATCAGGGCGGGACTGTCGGGCTGCCGGCCCGCCCAGTCCTCGACGAGGTCGGCGAACAATCGATGCGGCTCGTCCTCGATACGGGATGTCAGTTCGATCGCCTTCAGCCAGCTCTTGGCGGCGGAAGGTTTCCGCGGCCTGCCCTCTGCCGGATGTTCCCTTGCGTTCATTGTCGAATTCTCGTTGCTTTCCCGCCAAGCTATAGCCGGGCCCGGCGGTCCAGGGGTTAATCAGCACAGTTAAAAGTGGCTTGCCGCAGGCCCGATTGCGCCGGCACGCCGAACGCACTCAGACTTCCAGCGATTCCTCCTGGTTCGAACCATTGCGTAAGGGCCGCTGACCAAAGCAGGCATCTTTGCAGGATGGTCCAGCTTTCGCCAAATACAGATGCGAGACAAGCTGGTGGGAAGTCGGCTTGCGGCGGCTTTCTGATAGCATCCCGGGCACGGCAATCCCCTCAAGCGGACGGTCGAACAAGTAAAAATCAATCACAGGAGGATATTTCCGGCGAGCAGAGCCAGCCAGATCGGAGATGACGTCTGCAGTTGCTCGTTTCGGGATCGCTTGAGGCGGCGATCTGAAGGGGGACGCCGTCACCTTGGCCATGGGTTACGCGGCTACAATCATCGGATGTATGGGCGTTCCGGCCTGGCAAAGGCGACTGGCATGGGCAGCACCGGTCGGGCGGATGGCGTTCACGAACTATCTCGTACAGTCGCTGGTGTTCGGATGGATGTTCTATGGCTATGGCCTCGGGCTGTGCGACCGGCTGAACGTGACCACCGCATTCGCGATCGGCGGCGTCGTGTACGCGATCCAGGTCGCCTTCAGCGCCTATTGGCTGGAGAGGTATCGCTACGGTCCGATCGAGTGGCTGTGGCGCTCGCTGATGTATGGCGTATGGCAACCGATTGGCCGGAGCCAGGCTTGAGTCGACATGCTCAATTCGGCTGACCGGGATCGCCGATCGCCCGGGGCCGTTGTTCCGGCGCGGTCTCGCGCATCATCGCCATGGCGGCGAGCCCGACGGTGGCCGCCAACAGCATGTACCAGGCCGGCGCCAGCGCGTTGCCGGTGACATGAATGAGCCAGGCGACGACGAGCTGCGCGGTGCCGCCGAAGCTCGCAATCGCCACCGCATAGATGGTTGCGAAGGCGCCGCCGCGGATGTTCTTGGGCAGTCCCTCGGCAAGCGCGACATAGAAGGCACTGTAGGGAATGCTGCCGATCAGCGACAGCAGACCGAAGCCGCCGAGCAGCGCCCAGGCACTGCGCGTTTGCACGATCCAGAGAAAGACCGGATAGGTCAGCAGCAGCGCGGCAAGCTGCGGCCACACCATGACCGGCCAGCGTCCCCTGCGGTCGGCCAGCCAGCCGCCATACAGCGCGCCGGCGATACTGAGGCCGTTGCTGACAACGGAGGTGGCAAACGCAAGATCGGTCGCAACATGCAGCGTGTTCTCGGCATAGGTCGTCATGTATTGGGTGACGTAGGTGGCGATGGTGCCGCTCGCCAGGATCAGCAGGCCAAGAACGATGATCCGGGCGTTGGCGCGTATCACGCCGACCGACGCGTCGGCCGCCGCCTTCGCCTTGGTCTCGATCTCGCTCAGATGGATCGTCTCGGGCAGACCGGAGCGCAGCCATAACCCGAATGGCAGGCAGGCCGCGCCAAGCAGAAATGCAATGCGCCAGCCATAGGATTCGAGCGCGGCGTCGGTCATCGACCTCGAAAGCACGACGCCGACCAGCGCTCCGGCCGTTGCGGCGATTTCCTGGCTGGCAGGCTGCCATGAGACGGCGAGCCCGCGTCGGCCGGGCGGCGCCGCCTCCATCAGATAGGCCGTAGTGGGCCCGACCTCGCCGCCGAGCGAGAAGCCCTGCACCATGCGCGCGACAATGGCGATGATCGGCGCGGCGATGCCGATGGAATTGTAAGAGGGCGTCAGCGCCAGCGTGATGATGGCGCACCCCATCATGGCAAAGCTCAGGATCATCGCCGGCCGCCGCCCCCTGCGATCGGAATAGGACCCGATCAGCAGGCCGCCGATCGGCCGGGTGATAAAGCCGGCCCCGAAGGTCGCCAGCGACAGCATCAGGCTGCCAAACTGGCTTTGGGCGGGAAAGAAGGTGTGGCCGATCTGGATGGCGAAGAAGCTGTAGGTGATGAAATCGTAGAATTCGAGCATGTTGCCGATGGTCACGGCAAGCGTGCCGCGGCCGATGAAAGCGTGCGAGCCTGCTTCGAGCGCCGTAGCCTGCGAAGATTGATTTGCCATCGGTCCTGCCCGTCGATCCCTGTGCTGCTTCAAAGGCACTGACAGATAGCCCGGGACTCGGGGTGGGTTCCATGCCTGGGCACTAACCTGATAGCATGTGCCGCGATGTCCGCAGCGGGGAACCAGCCATGCTTGTCAGCCGTCGGTCCCTGGCCCTTGCGGCAGGCTTTTGCTTTCTGATCCATGGGGAAGTCATGGCGTTCGATATTGAAGCCCATCGCGGCGGCCGCGCGCTGTTTCCCGAGAACACCCTGCCATCCTTTGCCAACACCCTCTCCATGGGCGTCAACACCCTGGAACTCGATATCGGGGTCACCTCGGACGGCACGATCGTCGTCTCGCATGAACGCGGGCTCAACCCGGATCTCGCCCGCGATGCCGACGGCGTCTATGTGGCACCGCCCGGCACTCCCTTTGTCCGATTGCGGCTCGAGCAAGTCAGGAACTACGATGTCGGTCAGATCCGGCCGGGCAGCCGGTATGCGGCACAATTCCCGGACCAGCACGCCGTGCCGGGAACGCCGATTCCGACGCTGCGCGAAGTCTTCGATCTCGTGCGCAAGTCCGGCGACGGCCAGGTCCGTCTCAATATCGAAACCAAAATCGATCCCCATCATCCCGACGAGTCGCCCGATCCCGAGCGCTTCGTCGCGCTGCTGCTCGATTTCCTCAAAGCAGAGAATTTTGTCGATCGTGTCATGATTCAATCTTTTGATTGGCGAACGCTGCAACGGGTTCAGAAACAGGCCCCTGGCATTCCGACGGTCTATTTGACACTGCAGAAGGGCGCGGGGGCGACGATCTTCCTTGACAAGGCCTCGGACTGGACCGCGGGTTTCAATCCGGCCGAGCACGGCAACTCGGTGCCGGATGCGATCAAGGCCGCCGGCGGCGCGATCTGGTCGCCCTATTTCGGTGATGTCGATGCCGACCTGATCGCCGAGTCCCACCGGCTCGGACTCGCGGTGGTGGTCTGGACCGTCAACAAGCCCGCGGACATGGTGCGGATGATCGACATGGGTGTCGACGGAATCATTTCGGATCGTCCCGACCTGTTGCGCAGCGTCGCCGGCGATAAGGGCATTGCGCTGCCGGCTGCCGCGCCGGTGACGCCGTAGAGTATGCCCGATTCAACGGCATATCGCTTCGGACAAAGCCATCGCACCGCAGGCCGCGCCGGACTTTTACCAAGATGGCGAGAACGACGTGCTATTTCGCGGCATTTCTGCGATGCCTGCCCGAACGAAATCCACCTGCGAGAGGCGGTCATGATCAGCAGACGAGTCTTGTTTCATTCGGCGGCGGGCGCCGCAATGGCACTGTCAGGCGCCGGCTGGATGACATCAGCACATTGCTCTCCCGCCTATCCGACGCGGCCGGTGCGGTGGATCGTGCCCTACACCGCCGGCGGTGCCACCGACGTGCTTTCGCGGCTGATCTGCCAGCGCCTGTCGGAACGGCTCGGCCAGCCTTTCGTGGTCGAAAACAAGCCCGGCGCCGGCAGCAATATCGGCACCCAGACCGTGATCGCTTCGCCGCCGGACGGATATACGCTGCTGCTGACAAGCACCGCCAACGCCATCAATGCATCGTTCGATCCGTCGCCGGGTTTTGACTTCGCCAGGGACATCACCCCAATCGCCGGGCTGGCCCGGATTCCGCTGGTGTTGGTGGTCAACAATGAGCTGCCGGTGCACAACGTGGCGGAATTCATCGCCTACGCCAAGGCCCATCCCGGCCAACTCAGCATCGCCTCGTCGGGTGTCGGCACCTCGCTGCATCTGTCCGGCGCGCTGTTCATGGCGATGGCCGGCGTGCAGTTCACCCACGTGCCCTATCGCGGATCGGCTCCCGGGCTGACCGACGTGATGTCCGGCCAGATCCAGGGCATGTTCGACAACGTCACCTCGTCGTTCGAATTCGTCCGCACCGAAAAGCTGCGCGCGCTCGGCGTGACCACCCGGGAGCGATCGGAAACGCTGCCGGATATCCCGCCGATCGGCGATACCTTGCCGGGTTATGAAACCAGTTCATTCTACGGAGTCGGCGCGCCTCGCAACACGCCGCAGCAGATCGTCGATCTGCTTAACCGGGAAATCAATGCCGCGCTGGCCGACCCCGCGATCAGAGAGCGGCTCGCCGCGCTCGGCGCCATTCCCATCGCCGGCGACGCTCGGCAATTCGGCGCCATGCTCGCCAGCGAGACGGAGCGCTGGCGCAAGGTCGTCGAGATGTCGGGTCAGAAGAAGGAATAGCCGCGGGCGCGGCAGCCGCTCATCCGCGGGTATCGAGCGAGACACCGAGTTGGTGGGCCTTGACGGCAGTCGCACCCACCGTCCGCTTCAACGCTTTCGAGATTCCGGCGACGCCAACCTTTCTCCTGGCCAGTGATTTGAGTTCGCGCACGTCTGCCGAAGTCCAGGCGCGCCTCACCGATTTCTTCTTCGCCGGCTTTCTATGGGCAGATTGTTTCGTCGCTGATTTTCTCTTCTTGGCCATGTCGGCTCCTTATTTGAGAGCCGGGCTTTTATCACACCAAAAATATTTGGCAACGCGACGCCGTTGGTCTCGAATCAAATCTTAACGAAAGATTCGCCGATGCAGACCGATCAAGGCTGGCCTTTCGTCGCATCCTTTGCCGCGGTCATGATGCCGCCGGTGATCTGTCGCATATGCTCACCGGCGTTGGTGAACTGGCTACGCAAGAACTCGGACTGGATTTGCATCGCCTGCTGAAGATCGGTGGCGTGAACCAGCTTGCGGGCGTGTTCGAACGCGGCCTTCATGTTCTGTTCGGTGAAGGTGAGCGCCTGCCGGGAAATCTCCGTGCCGGGGCTCGGCATCGACGCCACCGACTTGTTCGCGGCATCGAAGAACATTCCGAACGCCTTTTCCGCCTGATCGATGGTTTTCTCGGCCAGATCGCGCAATTCCGCCGGGACTTCGAGTTTTGGTTCAATCATATCGTCATTCTCCGATTGCGATTGCACGTTACCACCTTTTCGCGCCGTCGTCCTTGCCGTATTTTCTCGACTTGGCTCCGGTCGGAACCGGGCAATTGGTCGGGAGGCCGCAATGCCGAAACAATGGATGGCCCTGGTTGCGATACTGGGTCTGGCGACAACGCTGCTCAATCTGGCGATCCTCGCCGGTCAGATCGCAACGCCGGCAAGCGCGCGCGCCGGCGCCGGCAAGCTGCTCAATGACGAGGACTTTACGGACGGCCTGACCAAAATCATCAGGAAAACCGTGCGCGATTACTGTACGGTCGGCAAGAGGAGCAGCATCGACTGCTAACGACGAGCCGCGAGCAGGCCGGCGAGCGATCGCCAGCCAAGCTGGCGCGGCGCGGCAGCCGAAAGGATCCATGGCTTCAACTGACACGTCCGCATCCGATGGTTCTTCGCCCGGAGGTCGCCGCGGGGCGCCGCTGCGGCGCCAGCAGCGCCGACGATTTTTTCTTTTCATGCTGTTGGCCGGCATCCTTATCTTCGTCGCGGCGGCGGCGGCGCTTTATTTCGCGCTGCGACCCGAGAGCTTGCGGATCGCGGTCGGCCCCTCCGGCAGCGACGATCAGAAACTGATTCAGGCGCTGGCGCAGACTTTCGCCCGGCAGAAAAGTGCGGTCCGGCTTGCGCCAATTCCGACCGACGGCGCGACACAGAGCCTGGCGCTGCTGCGGGCATCCAAAACCGATCTCGCGGTGACACGAGGCGATCTCGACATGCCCGCCGATGCGCAGTCGGTCGCCATCCTGCGCAAGAATTTCGTTGTGCTCTGGGCGCCGTCGGGCCTGCCGGCCAAAGGAGCCAAAAGAACTCCAACGCCGAAAATCAAGAGTCTCGAAGACCTCGCCGGACACCGCATGGGCGTGATCGGAAAGACCCAGGCCAATGTCATCCTGCTCAAGGTCATTCTGAGCGAGTCCGGCATCCCGCCCGACAAAGTTCAGGTGGTTCAGTTCGGTACCGATCAGATCGGCGAAATGGCGCGCGATATGACGCTCGACGCCTTCATGGCGGTCGGTCCGCTGGACAGCAAGATCACGGCCGACGCCATCGGTGCAACGGCCCGCGATCGCGGCGAGCCGAAATTCCTGCCGATCGATGTTTCGGAAGCGATCGCCCAGCGACACCCGGTGTATGAATCGGAGGAAATCCCGGGCAGCACGTTCGGCTCGGCGCCGGCGCGGCCGGACGACAAAATCGAGACCGTCGGCGTCAATCACCTGATCGTGGCGCGGCGCGAACTGTCCGATACCGCGGTGGGAACGTTCACGCGGCAGTTGTTTGCCGTTCGTCCCTCGCTGGCAAAGGAACTGCCGGGTGCGGCCAACATCGCGACGCCCGACACCGACAAGGATGCCGCGCTGCCGGCGCATCGTGGCGCAGCGGCCTATATCGACGGGACCGAGCGAACCTTCCTCGAAAAATACAGCGATTATATCTGGGGCGTGGTGGTGCTGTTGTCGGGCCTCGGATCGGCCGCCGCATGGTTTCGCGGTTATCTGAAACGCGACGAGAAAGCCGACGGCATTGCGCTGCGGGACCGGGTGATCGCGCTCATCACCCAGGCACGGCTTGGAAATTCAACCGACGAACTGCACGACATGCAGCACGAGGTCGACCGCATTCTCCGCGAGATCCTGCACTCATATGATGACGGTGCGCTCGAAGAAGGCGATCTGTCGGCATTCAGCCTGGTGTTCGAACAGTTTCACCATGCGATCACCGAACGGCATCTGACGCTGGAGAGCGCCGACGCCGACCCGGTGCCGTTGCGGAGCCGGCAGTAGCGCCGCCGGGACGCCCTCGCCGCAATGCCCTATCGCTTCGCCGCGATGTAGGCCCGCCGCATCGGCTTCAGCGCCACCAGCGCCAATATGCCGGTCAGCGCATCCATCGCGATGATGATGGCAAACACCGGGAGCCAGCTGCCGGTCTGCTCGCGCAGCAACGCCGCAAGCGGGCCGCCGAGGATCGATCCGACGCCCTGCGCGACATAAAGCCATCCGTAATTCGTGGTGGCGTGCTGGACGCCGAAAATGTCGGTCAGGGTCGAGGGGAACAGCGAAAAGATTTCGCCCCAGCCGAAGAAGACGAGACCGGACAGGATCACGAACACCGCGGCGTTGTCGCGGAACATCACCATCAGCGTAACCGCCGCGGCTTCCATCAGGAAGGCGATCGCCATGGTATTCTCCCGCCCGATCCGGTCCGACACAAAGCCGAAGAACGGCCGGGTCAGGCCATTGGTCAGGCGATCGATGGTCAGTGCCAGCGGCAACGCCGCGAGTCCGAATACCACCACATTGGCGACGCCGAAGTCACGCGAGAATGCCGCGAATTGCGAGATGATCATCAGGCCGCCGGTGGACATCATGGTCATCATGAAGAACATCAGCCAGAACACCGGGCTTCGCAGCATCTGGCGAGGCGGCGTTCCCGCCTTCGAGGCCAGCGCTGGCGGCGGTGGCAGCACATCCGCCGATGTCGGCATCCGCATTGCCAGCGCAGCCGCGGCGCCGACCACGCCGAGGATGAGGCCGAACACCACCAGCGTATGCTGATAGCCGGCCTGCTTCATCATGGTGTCGATCGGGAACGTGGTCAGGATGGCGCCGAAGCCGTAGCCGGCAGCGACCAGCCCGGTTGCCAATCCGCGGCGATCCGGAAACCACCGGACCATGAGCCCGATGATCCCGACATAGACGATGCCGGTGCCGATGCCGCAGAACAACCCGTAAGTAAGATACAGCGTAGTCAGGTTCGTCGCATAGGCGGAGCTGACCCAGCCCAGGCCGGACAACAGGCAGCCGGCGGCTATCAGGCTGCGCGCGCCAAACCGGTCGATAAGATAGCCCTGCACCGGCGAAAGCCAGGTTTGCAGGACGATGAGGATGGTGAAGGTGACCTGGATGGCGGGCAACTTGGCGCCCAGGGCGTCTTGCAGCGGCTTGGTGAAAAGCGTCCAGACATATTGCGGGCTCGATATCGACATCATCGCGATCAGCCCGAGCACAAGCTGAATCCAGCGCGCCGAGGTCGCGGATCGACGTGCCTCCGTCACCACCGTAGCCATAGTTTTGTCCCCCATCACGATGCCCGGCGCAGCGATTATGATCGCTCCCGGCCCTGGAGCAAGGCTGTTCCGTGGTCGCGCTGGCAATAAAACAGGCTGCTCCCGCGGGAATAAAACCCGGGTGGCCCGACGCCACAACCGGCTCCCGCGGATCAGTTCCCCGAGCCGGAACCATTCCGCAACAATCCGGTTTGTCAAAGCGAGAGCGTAACGAGAGGTCGACGCCATGCAATTGGGATATTTGCAGCCGTTTTCATTCCACATCGGGCCGCGCCCCGAACTCAGGATCGCCGACGTGCGCCACGGCGTCACCGAAATCCGGCTCAGCGATGGCCGACTGGTACGCGCCATGCTGCATATCAAATCCGTCAAGGCCGATCCCAACGAGCCCGGAGCCATTGAGCTATCTTACAATCTGATCGCGGAAGTCATGACCGAGCCCGATGTGCCGATTCACGCGGTGCATGAAACTGTCCAGTGAGATTGGCCGTTTCCCACGGCCTGTCACGGCGTTGCTGGCGTTTCGCGAAGTCGTTCGGAAATGCCGATACCAGCCAATCGCCCGATTGCGCTGGCAGCGGGAGTTGAGGCAAGCTTCCCGTTAAGGTCGCCGGCTTGCAGGTCGGCCTTTTGGTCGGGGCGGCGCATTCATGTTCGAAACATCCGCCGGTGTGGACAAGATCAATGGCTGGCCGGTGTTGCGCTCCCTGCAAGGCTATCATCTGGCGTTTCTGACCCGCGACCTCGTCGCCGGAATTACGCTCACCGCCATCGCCATCCCCGAACAGCTCGCGACCTCGCGGCTGGGAGGGTTTTCGCCGCAGATCGGATTTTTCGCATTTCTTGCCGGCTCGCTGGCCTTCGCCGTTTTCGGCAGCAACCGCTTCCTGTCGAGCGGCGCCGATTCGACCATCACGCCGATCTTTGCCGGCGGCATCGCCTTGCTGGCCGTGACCGGCTCACCGGAATATGCGGCGCTCGCCGGCGCGCTTGCGCTCATGGTCGGGGTTGTGCTGGTCGCCGGCGGCATTTTCCGTCTCGGCTGGATCGCGGATTTGCTGTCGATCCCCGTCACGGTCGGCTTTCTCGCCGGCATCTCCATTCACATCCTGATCTCGCAGATGCCGGCCATTCTCGGGTTACCCTCGCCGCAAGGTCCGATGCTGCAGCGGTTGGCGACCCTGCTGGAGCAACTGCCGCAGGCCAACCTGTTCGCACTTGGCATCGGCCTTGGCGTGCTCGCCCTAATCGCGATCGCAGAACGGATCGACGCCCGGATTCCGGCGGCCCTGATCGGGCTGATCGCCGCCGCCGTCATCATGGTGTTCGCCGGCCTTGAAAGCCGCGGCGTTGCGGTTCTCGGCAATATCCCGGTGGCACTGCCGGCGCTCGCTTTTCCGGACGTTCCGATTGCGAAATGGCTGCAACTGGTGCCGCTGACACTCATCATTTCCGTCATTGTCATGGTGCAGACGGCAGCCACGACGCGGTCGTTCGTGTCGGATCCGGGCCGGCCGCCGGATGTCGACCGCGACTTCGTCGGGGTCGGAGCCGGCAGCATCATCGCGGGCCTGATCGGCGGATTTCCGGTCAATGCCAGCCCGCCGCGTACCGCCATCGTGTCGGAGACCGGCGGCCGGTCGCAGCTCGCCGTTCTCGTCGCCGCCGCGATCATCCTGGTGCTGCTCGGGTTCGGCGGCGGGCTATTGCGCCATGTGCCCCAGGCGGCACTCGGTGGAGTCCTGCTGTTCGTCGCCATGCGGATCATCCGGATCGGCCAGATCGTTTCGATTTACCGCCAATCGCTTGGCGAATTCCTTTTGATCGCGGCGACCGCGGCGGCCATCATCATCCTGCCCATCGAGCAAGGCGTTGGCGTCGGAATAGCGCTCTCGCTGCTGCACGGCATCTGGAGCACGAGCCGCGCCCGGCTCATCCTGTTCGAACGCGTGCCAGGTACCTCCATCTGGTGGCCGTCGAGTCCGCACATCCCCGGCGAAACCGAATCCGGGGTGATCGTCGCCGGATTTCAGGCTCCGCTGTCATTTCTCAATGCGTATCATTTCGGGCGAGATCTGAAGGGACTGCTGCAGGCGGCGCCAGAGCGGCCACGGCTGATCGTGCTGGAGGCGACGGGCATCGTGGAAATCGACTTCACCGCGGCGCAGATCCTGAGCGACACCATCACCGCCTGTCACGCGGCCGCCATCGACTTTGCGATCGCCCGGCTCGAATCGGCGCGGGCACAGGATGCGATCGAGCGCTTCGGCATCAAGCAATTGCTTGGATCGGATCATCTGTTCCAGAGCGTGGAGGAAGCCATTCGAGTCCGCCGCGGCAAAGCCGGGGCCTCGACCTAAAGCGCTTTCCGGTTCACTCGAATCGTTGTTGCTTCTCCGAGGCCTCATGGTTCGAGACGCGCGAAGGCGCACTCCTCACCATGAGGGTCTGAGACCTCATCCTGAGGAGCATCGCGAAGCGATGCGTCTCGAAGGATGAAGCCATTGAGGTGGAAAATGCTCCAGCACCGACCCTCCAGCGCGTCGCGGAACCAGAGAATTGACCGGGAACCGAACAGCCAGGGTGGAACCGGATCGCCAAAGAATTCCGAGGCGGCCTCGGAACAGTTGCTAATTTCTTCTGTTGCCTCCTCGTCACTTTCGAAGGGAGCGCAGCGAATGGCTTTCAGCACGACGTCTTATCTGGCGGGGGTGGGGTCCGTTGTCGTCATCCTCTCAACCGGATTTGCCGGCGGCTACTTGCTGGCGAACCCGACGCATCAGGACCCGCCAAACCGGCTGCAGCGCCTGGCGGCGGAGGGTCAGGACAGCAAGCCGGTTGCGCAAGTAGCGCCCGCCGCGAAGCCTGAAGTCGTCGCGATGGCCGCACCGGCCCCCGCAACTTCGCAACCGGCAATATCCGAACCATCGCCGCAGCCAGCCCCCATTCCGGCCGCGGCGAAGGCAGCCGAACCGGCTCGCAACATTGCCCCACAGGTGAGTGCAGAAGCGGCGAGTGCTGAAAAGTCGGTCGCAGAAAAAGCCCGGATTGCAGAAGCGAAGGCTGCGGAAAAGAAGCGCGCCGATGCGAGAAGGTTCGCAGAACGTCAACGCAAGCAGAGAGAGCTGGCGGTCGCCACCGTGGCGGTCAGGCGCATGATGCAGGACCGGGACAACCAGGAATTCGCCGCGATGGATCAGCCCGAGCCACCGCCGCCGCAAATGCCCCGCTTGGGCCTGTTCGGACAGTGACGCCCCACCCGATCGCTTCGCCCCGGTCAAGCGATCGAGACGATTAACGTCGCCATGACGAGCGCGGACGACATCGCCGATGCTCATTCCGAGTAGCGCCCGAGCCAGCGGCGAAACATGCAACCAGACAAAGAAAACCCGCCGCGGGCGTCGACGCGCGCACAGCGGGTCCAGTTGGGGAAGCCCCGGGAGAGGGGACTTCCTGTTGATAAACGCCTGATCGCTGCGCGGTTCCTATCTGCCCACGCAGGTTGGGCGTGCCGCGGTGGATTTTTGCATGATCATGGCCACGACGGCGTCGATGATGCGGCTGATCGCCGTGCGCCGATAGGCCCAGCGTTCGTCGGCGTCGGGAACGGCGATCACCATGGTGGCATTGGCTTCGAACAGCAACAGATCGCCGCTGCGACCGAGCCCAAAATCGACGCCGGCATAGTCGAGACCAAGCGTGTCGCGGATCCCTGCCAGCGCCGCCATCGCCTTGTCGCCCAGCACGGCCGGCATATCGGCGAGGAAACCTGCCTCCTCGGCACGATGCTCCGGCTGGTCGGCCATGTCGGAGGTGAAATAATGCACTTTCCAATTCCGCGATATCGCCAGGTGCAAGGGGTAGATTTGACCTCCCACCATCATCACCCGGTATTTTCGCGCGTTGCCGTCATCGCCGCGAGCATCGAGATATTCGATGACCAGCAGCTCATCGCCCGGAAGGCTCGCCGCCGCCGCGGACAATTCGGCCGCCTGCTCCACCAAACTGAAATTGCGCCCGGTATGGTAGCCGGGAGAGCGCAGCAACAGCGGGAACGTGAATCCGAGCGCCGCCACCGAACTCGCGCCGTCCGGACCGGCCAGGACATTGCGGGGAATGGCGATGGTCCGCGGGGTCGCAACCCCGGGCACCTCGCCAAGCCGGGCGGCGTTGTCGATACGGCCGGTTTTCATCACCGCGCGGGGATCGTTGATCAGGGGCGCGGTGGTGCGCGCGATCAAGCGGCCCGCGGCCTGAAGCGCGGGTTCGCAGAGGTCGGCATCGCCGATGGCGTTGAAGACCAGTTGATGCGGTGGCAGCTCCGCCAACGGATCGAAATAGTCCGCAACAATCACCGACGTCAGAAAGGTGCAATCATCCAGCAACGCAGCGGTCGGAATATTGCCGCCGCCGGATGAGACCAGTTGCAGCAGGGTCACCGGCGGCTTCGTGCCCCGGTACGGCAAGCTTGAAACCGCGTGATGGCGGAAGCCCTTTTCGAAATGGTATCGCGCCCCCACTCGGTCGCCGATATCGGACAACACGGCTCCCAGCCCCTGATGTGCCTCCGCGTAATCCGGATCGAGACGCAAGACCGCTTCGTAATGCGCGCGCGCTTCGGCATGCCGGTTGGCGCGAAGCAGCAAATTGGCCAGGTTCACACGCCCCATCGGGTTTCGGGGGTGGTGCAGGATCGCCTCGGCGTAGACCCGGCAGGCGGCGTCAATGGCGCCCATATTGGTCAGCAGCGTCCCGAATTCGTTCAGTGCGCTGAAATTCTCGGGCGCCCGGCGCAGGATATCGATGAAGGCGAGTTGTGCCTGCTCTCGCCGACCGAGCGCGCCGAGCAGTGCGGCGCGCTCGATTTCCGCTGCGATGGCGCCGCCCGCGGCGGCCCGTGCCAGCAGATCATCCAACTGCCGCAGCCGTAATTCCTGCGCCAGCCGCGGAGCCCAGCCACGGCCGTCGCCGGCACTGGCAGGCAACAAGGCCGCCGCATTCTGGTTCAGTCCGGTCACGATCTCGGCAAGTCTGGCCGCCCGGGGTTCAGGCTACGAGGATTTTCAACCACCGCACTATCCGCTGATTCGCCGCCGAGGCGTATCGGCTAATTTCGTGGCTTCTCACTGCCCGGAGCGACATTGCCGGATGTTTCCAGGCCCCCAGCTCGAAACAGCCGGAAGCAGACCTTTTGGCCAGCAAGACTTTGTTTACCAAGAATCTTCATGGTTCGGTTACTTTCACCGAACCAAGGCGCAAATCCATGACCGCACCCGCATCGGCCGCCCGTCACCCGGACGCCGAGCAGGCCCCTTCCGCCGCGGCCAACTGGCTCCGGATCGGCCAGCAGCATTACAGCGCGAGCCGCAACGACGAGGCCGTCGCTGCGTTTCAATGCGGACTTGCCGTGGCTGCGGCCGAACCCGCAGCACAGGTATCGACCGCGACGATTTCGGAATTGCATTCCCATCTCGGCAACGCCTGGATGGTGCGGGGTGACCTCGAGCAGGCGACCGTCAGCTACAAGGCTGCACTGCGCTTGGCGCCCGATCTGACGTCGTGCTGGTGCAATCTGGGCAATGTGCACGTCAAGATCGGCAGGCCCCGGGAAGCGGTCGCGTTTTATCTGCAGGCGCTGAGGACAAATCCGACCCACTGGGCGTCGCGCACCAATCTCGTTCAGGCCCTGATCGCCACCAAGCAATACCTGATCGCGAGGGCGCTGCTGCTGGAGCTGATCGGCGAGCGGCCGCAGGATGGCGCGATCCGCCATCAGCTCGGCAAGGTTCACTACGAGCTGAACGAGGTAGAATCGGCGGTCAAGTGCCTCGAGCAGGCGATCGCGCTCAATCCGCGCGATGCCGACAGCCTGTATTGGCTCGGCGGCATCAGACAGCAGCTGGGCGAAATCGAAGCGGCGCAGGCCGCCTATGCGCGAGCCGCGGCGATCCAGCCTTTGATCAGGCGGCCGGCCATCAAGTCGCCGGCGGATTTTCGCGTGCTCGCGCTGTACGCCCCGTTCGGCGGCAACACACCGACCGAATATCTGTTCAAGAATGCGGCCTACGATACCGACACCCTCGCGTTGTTCGAGTCGAACGTCTATGGCGCTGAGGCCTTCAGGCAGGGTGTTCAGGTGGTCGTCAACCTGATCTCGGACGTGGACCAGGCGGGCGCGATGCTGCCGCTGGCCGCCGATCTGGTCGATGCGCTGGGCAAGCCGACCATCAACCATCCCAGCAAGATCCTGCGGACCACACGCGATGCGGTCGCACATTTGCTGGCGGACTTACCGGGCTGCCGCATCCCCAACATCGTCCGCCAGCAGGCCGGCACCGCGCTTTCGGTTGCGAGCCTGCAGGCAGCGTTGCCGTCAGCATCCGCCATCCTGGCCCGGCCGGTCGGGACCCATGGCGGCGACGATTTCGAAAAGATCGACGGTCCGGCCGAACTCGCGGCGTATTTGTCGCAACCTGCCGCTACTGACCGCTATTTCATCGAATACGCCGACTACCGCTCCCCCGATGGATATTTCCGGAAATATCGCTTCATTTTCGTCGACGATCAGATCCTGCCGTACCATCTCGCGATCGCGGATGGCTGGAAGGTGCATCACGTCAACACCGACATGGCCAATCAGCCCTGGATGCAACAGGAAGAAGCCGCGTTCCTGAATGATCCGGCCGCGGTGTTCAACGCCGGACATCACCGGGCGCTGCGGCAGATCGGCCAGCGCATCGACCTTGAATATTTCGGCATCGATTGCGGACTGGACGTCGGTGGAAATCTCGTCGTGTTCGAGGTCAATGCCTCGATGCTGGTCCATGACGACAACAGGGAATTCCCCTACAAGGACCCGGCCGTCCGCCGCATCAAATCGGCGTTCGATGCGATGCTGACCAAGTTCGCAACCTCCGGCGACTAGAATCATGACGGCGCATCGAGCGGCCTCGTGGTTCGAGATGCGCGGCGATGCCGCGCTCCTCACCATGAGGGGCTGAGAGACCTCATCCTGGGGAGCCGCGCTGTTGCGCGGCGTCTCGAAGGATGAAGCCGCGGTGCTGAGCCTCAAGCCGTCTTGGGCTGATCCAGCTCCTGCACCTGCAACATCACTTTCAAGGTGCTTTCGCTCAGGCGTCCCTGCGGCTGCTGCGGCTTTCGTTCAGCACCCTCGACCGGCACAAAATTCTCGGGCGCGACCGTTGTCGGCAGGGCCGGCTCGCCCGATTCAAAGATCCCCCCGACCTCGCCGGCGTCGTCGACGGCTTGCCCGCCATGCATCCGGATACGGCTCTTTCGCGGCTCGATCTTCTTTGGCTTCGGCTGCGGCACATAGACGATCGGCGGCAGCATATGATGGTGTGACATGATCAATCTCCATTGCGATTGGCCCAACGCACACAAAAACAGCCCTGCCCTTTGCAAAAGCAAGTCCCAGGCCAGAAAATTTTCGTTGTAAATCAATCCACTTGCGGTGCCGCGAAGGCCATCCGGCAAAATTTGCCCGGAACGAAAACGACCTGCCCTGAAAAGGCTGTTGCGGCGCTTCGGCTATTTCGCTGCGGAGTCCTTTGACAGCAGCGAGATCGCCTCCTGTACCGTGGTCATGAATTGTGCCGGGAAGATAATGGTGGAATTCTTCTCGACCGAGATTTCCGCCATGGTCTGCAGGGTGCGGAGCTGCAGGGCCACCGGATGCTGGGTGATGATATCGGCCGCCTCGCCGAGTTTGACCGCCGCCTGGTATTCGCCCTCGGCGGCGACGATCTTGGCGCGACGCTCGCGCTCCGCTTCGGCTTCCTTGGCCATCGCCCGCTGCATATTGTCGGGCAGCGTGATGTCCTTGATCTCGACCGCCGTGACCTGGGTGCCCCATGGCTCGGTATGCTGGTCGATCACGTTCTTGATCTGGTCATTGATACTGGAGGTATCCGAGAGCAGCTGATCGAGGCTGAAGCGTCCTACAACGTTGCGCACGGTGGTCTGACTGATCTGGTTGATCGCGTTGTAGACGTTCTCGATCGCGATCACGGCCCTTTCCGGGTCGGTGATGTGATAGTAGGCGACCGCCGCAATATCGATCGACACATTGTCCTTGGTGATGATCTTTTGTGAGGGGATCTGCATGGTGACGGTGCGCAGCGAGACCCGAACCATCTGCTGAATGGGAACGAAGATCAGCGTCAGTCCCGGGCCGCGCACGCTTTCGAATTTGCCGAGGAAAAACACCACGCCGCGTTCATACTGCCTCAATACCCGAAGCGAGCCGAGGGTGTACAAAATGGCCGCAAAGACAACAATCGAGATCAAGCCCATCGTGTCCTCATTCGGCTGGCAGGGAACGAGGCGGGCCGCCCCCCGCCCCGCAGCCGTGCTCGCATCGGGAGATTGCGGTCTGCGCGCGAATTTAGCAACGAAAAACCGCCCGCCGGAATTTCCCGGCCGGGTCGCTGGTTGCATTCGCAATCAAAGCGAGCCAACATCGCCGGCAAAACGACCAAAAACCAAGAGAAACCGGGATGGGAATCAGGAACGTCGGGCAGCAGGGAATCGTATTTGCTGTTTTCACGGCACTTTTTGTCGTGTTTGCGATTGCGCTGCCTGGCTTCCTCACCACCGCGAACATGCTGACGCTGCTGCAGAACGTGGCGGTGCTCGGCATCCTGGGGCTGGCGATGGCGATCGTCGTGATCGGCCGCGGCATCGACATTTCGCTGATTGCGGCCCTGGCGGTCCCGCCGGGGCTCGTGCTCCAGATGGTGCAGGACGGCCACTCGCTGCCGGCCTCCCTCGTCGCAGCCTTTGCGCTGACGACGGTATTCGGCCTCGTCAACGGATGGCTGATCGCCTACGCCGAGGTACCGTCGCTGTTCACGACGCTGGCCTCCGGACTGTTTCTCGCCGGCCTCGGCCAGGCCGCGCTTTTCAAGCTCGATGTCGTGCAATGGAGCCCGGGACTCGACGGCTTCGAGCGCCTCGGACAAGGCAATCTGCTGGGCGTTCCGATGCCGATCGTGATGTTCGCGCTCTCCTGCGTCCTGGTGGCGTTCCTGCTGCGACGGACGCGGATCGGCGCCTACATCTACGCGATCGGCGACAATCCCTACGCCGCCCGGGTCACGGGCATTCCGACGCGCCCCATCATCGTGTTGCAATATGTCCTGGCGGCGGTCATCGGCTGCGCTGCCGGCCTCATCCTCGCCGCCTCCGTCAACAGCATGCCAACCCGCATATTCAATTCGACGCTGATCTATGACGTGATCCTGGTGGTCGTGCTCGGCGGCATCGGGCTGTCGGGCGGACGCGGCGGCGTCCTCAATGTCGTGATCGGAACGCTGCTGATTGGCACCATGCTCAACGGCATGACGATCATGGATGTCTCCTACTCCGGTCAGAACCTCGTCAAGGGCGTGGTGCTTCTGGTCGCGGTGATAGCGGACTCCTTCCTCAATCCGCGCAACGAGGAAACGGCGCAACAAGGCGATATCTAAACGACCACACAACGATAACAGATCACAACCGGAGGACGACATGACGATATCTGCGTTGAAATTGAAGACTTTGCTGTTCGCCGTCGGCCTGGTCGCTGCGGCAACCGCGCCGGCATTGGCGCAGAAGGGCCTCGACGAGCCGTTTCAGGGCGCCTTCAAACAGGCGCTGGCCGGCAAGACCGTGGCCTACGTTCCGGTCGCGATGAATTTCGACCTGACCGAGGGCTGGTTTGCAGGCCTCAAGAACGAGCTGGAGCCGTACGGCGTCAAGGTGATCGTGCGCGACCCGAACTGGAGCACCAATGCCGGCGCCCAGGCGGTGACGACGCTGATCTCGGAAAAGCCGGCGGTGATGGTCATCCACAATCCCGACGTGCAGACCTACGCCAAGCTGCTGCAGCGCGCCGAGAACGAAGGCATCTACGTCATCCAGATCAACATGGGCTCGAACTATCGCAGTTCGGCCTTTGTTGGCGCCAACTGGATCGAGATCGGTGAGCGCGACACCGAGGCAGTGGTGAAGGCCTGCCAGGGCAAGTCGAACAAGATCGCGATCATCCAGGGTGCGCTGTCAGCCGCGGCGAGCGCCTACACCCTGAAAGGCGTTGAAAACGCCCTTGCCAAGAATCCGGACGTCAAGGTGGTCTCGAGCCAGGCCGCCGATTGGGATGCGGCCAAAGCCAAGGCCATTACCCAGACGGTCCTGAAGCAGAATCCCGACCTGTGCGGTATCGTCGGCTTCTGGGACGGTATGGATATCGGTACCGCGGCCGCGGTGAAGGAAGCCGGGCTGACGGGCAAGGTATTCGTCGCGACCTCCGGCGGCGGTGAGCGGCGGGGCGCATGCGATCTGGTCAAATCGGGGGCGTTCGACCTCGATCTCAGCTATGATGTGCCGACACAGGCGGAGCAGATGGCGGGCATGGTCAAGTGGCTGGTCTCGTCGGGCGCCAAACCCGGCGCGGTAAAGGGATCGATCTATACGACGCTCATTCCGATCACCAAGGAGAATGCGGCAAGCGACACCGCCTGCTGGAATCTCAGCGACATCAAGAAGTAGGTGAACCCGCGAGCGGCCAGTCCATCGACTGGCCGCTTGCCTTCCCGCAAGGCCGAGTACCGATCCGCATTCTCCTGCAGCTCCGGGCCACCGATGCAAGTCACGCTTCTTCGTTTGAAATACCGCTATTGGCCGGATCATCTGCTCGGGGAAATCCTATCCAAACGCTGGACCGAGACCGCGATCCCGGTGATCGTGCTTCTGATCATCACGGTTCTGCTGAGCCAATCGATCCCCGGCTTTCTGTCGCTCAACAGCCTCGCCGATACCGGACGTCAGGCCGGCGAAATCGGCTTCGTCGTGCTCGGCATGGCGATCGTCGTCATTGTCGGCGGCATCGATCTTTCTGTCGGATCGATGTTCGCATTGTGCGACTTCTGCGCCCTGTTCTGCCTCAACGTCCTCAACTGGCCGGTTCCCGCGGTCATCGTCGCGACACTCGTCTGCGGCGCTGCGCTCGGCGCCGTCAACGGGCTGCTGATCGGCTATCTGCGGCTGCGCGCCTTCATCACCACGCTGATCACATTGATCATCTACCGCTCCGCCTACGATCTGCTGCTGTTTGACTATTCCAACACCATTGCCGCCGCCTTCCCCGACATACCCTCCTGGAACTTCATGGGCGGCGGCGCGCTGCTTGGCATACCCGCCGTGGCGATGGTCTATATCGTCGTCGCCCTGTTCGGGCATGTCTTCCTGACCCGGTTGCGGCCGGGATGGCACGTCACCGCCATCGGCGGCTCGCGCCGTTCGGCCTATAATTCCGGCATCCCGGTGCGGCGCACGATCGCATTGTGTTACACCGCAAGCGGCGTACTGACCGCGATCGGGGCGGTATTCTTTGCCGCCCGGCTCGGCACCGTCGGCGGCGACGTCGGCGTCGGGCTCGAAGTAACCGTGCTGACTGCGACGGTGCTGGGCGGCATCAGCCTCGGCGGCGGCAAGGGCTCGGTCGCCAAGGCGCTGGTCGGCACGCTGATCGTCCTGTTCGTGATCAACGGCCTGACGACGCTATCGGTGAGCGGCGGCGTCAACCGCATGGTGCTCGCCGGCGTGCTGCTGGTCGCCGCTACGATCGACATTCGGTGGCTGAAGAACCGAACCCGCATCATCAGCAAGGTCTATGTCAGCCCGACCTATCACGGCCTGGCGCCGGCGGCATCGACCGCCCCCGGCAGCGGGACATTCGCGCAAAACGACAAATTGCGCGACGTGTCGCTGATCGGTCTGGGCCGCATCGAAGCGCCGGAAGACGTCATTCTCGATCGGCACGACAACCTCTATGCCGGCTCGCGTCACGGCGACATCATGCGTTTCCTGGCGCCCGACTACGAGCAGATGGAAGTGTTCGCCCATATCGGCGGCCAACCGCTCGGCATGGCGTTCGATCGCAATGACAACCTATATGTTTGCATCGGCGGGATGGGGCTCTACCGCATCACGCCCGAGCGAAAGGTCGAAAAAGTTACCGACGAAACCAATCGGAGCCTCTATTCGGTCAACGACGACAGTCGGCTGCGGCTAGCCGACGATCTCGACATCGCCGACGACGGCCGCATCTTCTTTTCGGAGGCGACGGTCCGGTACGAAATGGACGAATGGCCGGTCGACGGGCTGGAAGCCCGCGGCAACGGCCGCATCATTTGTTACGATCCGAACACTGCGACAACGCGCACCGTGCTGCGCGGATTGAAATTCCCCAACGGCATCTGCATCGCGAGCGACGGCCAATCGATCCTTTTTGCCGAGACCTTCGGCTGTTCGATCAAGCGCTATTGGTTCGACGGTCCGAAAACCGGCAAGACCGAACTCGTCATCGACAACCTGCCCGGCTATCCGGACAACATCAATCTCGCCTCGGACGGAAATTATTGGCTGGCGATGGTCGGAATGCGCAGTCCGGCGCTCGATCTCGCATGGAAAATGCCCGCTTTTCGCAAGCGGATGGGCAAGCGAGTTCCAATCGACGAATGGCTGTTCCCGAATATCAACACCGGCTGCGTCATCAAGTTCAATGAACAAGGCGAGGTACTCGAATCGTTTTGGGACCTGCACGGCGTCAACCACCCCATGATCACCTCGATGCGCGAACACCGCGGCTATCTCTATCTCGGCGGCATCGCCAACAACCGCATCGGCCGCTACAAGCTGGCCGGCGCCGATCCCAATTTCGTCCAGTACGACCGCCGCTGGGGGAAAAGCCAGTGATTGCCGCGCTGAGGGATTTCGTCGATCGCTTTCTCGGTCGCGGCGACGCCACCATCACGGTTCCGTCGTTCGACGGCGCCTTGAAGCCCAACCAGATCCTGGAAAAGGCGGAGACGATCGCGCAGTTCGAGGCCGCCGAGGATCTCGCCACCGACGGCCACGTTCTCTACATCGCGGATGGCCCGGCCATTCTGCGGCTCGACGCCAGTGCTACCTCCGAGGTCAGGCGCTTTGATCGCCCCGTGACTGCGCTGTGTTGCGTGCCGGACGGCGGACTTGCGGTCGCGCTCGACGGGCGCGAGGTTCAGGTCTTTGCGACGCCGTCGGCAGCATCCGCCACCGCGACCTTCTCCGATCCCGCCATCAACGCGATCAATGCGCTGTCGCCGGGACCACAGGGAACGTTGATCGCGACCGATGGATCGACGGCCCGGATCTGGCGGCAATGGGTGCACGATCTGATGGAACGGGGACGGAGCGGAAAAGTCCTCACCCTCGACATCGCCAGTGGGCGCGTGCGCACCCTCGCCTCGGGGCTGCACTACGCGTTTGGCGCCTGTGCCGCAGGCGAGGCTGTGCTCGTCAGCGAAAGCTGGCGACACCGAATCATCGCCATTACACCGGATGGAAGCCAGCGTACCGTTCTCGACAATCTGCCGGTCTACCCTTCGCGGCTTTCGCCGGCGGCGTCGGGCGGTTTCTGGCTCACGGCGTTCACCGCGCGCACCCAGCTGGTCGAATTCGTGTTGCGCGAAAGCGCCTATCGGCGCCGCATGATGAACGAGATCGATCCGGAATACTGGATCGCACCGAAACTGAAATCCGGCCAGTCGTTCCTCGAACCGATGCAGGGCGCCCACATCAAGACCATGGGCGTGGTCAAGCCGTGGGCTCCGCCGCGCTCCTACGGTCTGATCATCCGGCTCGATGCCGACGGGCTGCCGCTTTACGCACTGCATAGCCGGGTCGACGGCATCAACCACGGCATCGTGGCGGCGGTCGAAATGAACGGGTCGCTATACGCGCTCGCCAAGGGGCCGGGCCGCCTGTTGCGGATGCCGTCGGCTGGAATCGAGCAGGAATTGCCCGCATGAACGACATCGTCCTCGCCCTCCGTAACGCGACCAAGCTCTATGCCGGCGTAGCCGCGATCGAGAATGTCGATTTCGAACTTCGGCGCGGCGAGATTCATGCGCTGGTCGGCGAGAACGGTGCCGGCAAGTCGACCTTGACCAAGGTGATGGCCGGCGTGGTCACGCTGAGTTCCGGAACAATGCAGGTGAACGGCGTCGATGCGGCGCCGAGGACGCCGCTCGAAGCCCGCCATCTCGGAATCGCGATGGTGTTCCAGGAGAACAGCCTGGTTCCGACCATGACGGTCGCGCAAAATCTGTTCCTCGGTCAGGAGCGCTTCTACAACCGGCTGCGCGGCATCTACATCGCCGCCCAGCAATTTCTGCAATCGCTGAATTTCGACGTCACCCCGACCGCCACGGTCGGGCTGCTCGGCGCCGCCAAGAAGCAGATGGTCGAGATCGCCCGCGCCGTCCTGCACCAGGCGAAGGTCATCATCTTCGACGAGCCGACCGCCACTTTGACGCCGGAAGAAAAGAAATACTTCTTCGACCTCGTGCGCGACCTGAAGCGCCGTGGCGTGTCGATCGTGTTCATTTCCCACGCGCTGGAGGAGGCGCTGATCCTGGCCGATCGAATTACCATCCTGCGGGACGGCAAGCATGTCGTGACCGACGATGCCGCCAATTTCGACCGCGCCCGCATCGTGCAGGCGATGGTCGGGCGCGACCTGTCGAATACCCTCTACGGCACGCGCAAGACCGCCGTGCGGCCGGCCGGCGCGCGGGTGCTGACGGTGCAGAACCTCAAGATGGCGCCGATGGTCAAGAACAACTCGCTGTCGGTATTCGCGGGGCAGATCACCGGGGTGTTCGGCCTGGTCGGCGCCGGCCGCACCGAGACCTTCAAGGTCGTCGCCGGCGTGCTCAAGCGGGATTTCTTTCACGGTGGCGAAGTGATCCTGCACGACAAGCCGGTGCGATACCGGGTTCCGGCGCCGGCGGTGCGGGCCGGAATCGCCTATGTCACGGAAGACCGCAAGGTCGAGGGCTTCTACGAGACCATGTCGGTGGCCCGCAATATCTATCTCGGGTTGCTCGCCAAGCTGCCGGGCGGCCGCTTCTTCCTGTCCGGACGCGAGGCCGACAAGGTCGGCAAGATTTGGGTCGAGAAGCTCAGGGTCCGTTCCACCGGAAATGACATGAAGGTCGTCGAGCTGTCGGGCGGCAACCAGCAGAAGGTGGTGATTGCCAAATCGCTGGTACAGGATCCCGATCTCATCATTTTCGACGAGCCGACCCGCGGTGTCGACGTCGGCGCGATTGTCGAAATCCACGAACTGATCCAGCGCCTCGCCGACGAGGGCAAGGCAGTCGTGGTGATCTCATCCTATTTGCCCGAGATCATGGCGCTGTCCGACCGCATTCTGGTGTCGAGACAGGGCAAGGTCGTCGAGGAATTCTCCGCGCTGGAAGCCACCGAAGAGAAAATCATGTACGCGGCGGTGCATTAGCACAATGGCTTCATCCTTCGAGACGCATCGCTTCGCGATGCTCCTCAGGATGAGGTCTTTGACCCTCATGGCGAGGAGCGCCGCGCCTCTCGAACCACGAGGCCACAGCACGCCAGTCAAGATTCAAGCACTGCTGATCTCGCGCCGAACGCCCCCACCTCGGCCAGCGCTGCGATCCGGTCGTCGTCATAGCCGAGCGTGCTGCGCAATACCTCCCTGGTATGCTCGCCCAGCAGCGGGGCTGCCACGGGATCGACAACCGGCGTCAGCTCGAGACGGAGCGGCGTTTCGATGTTGGGTACCGATCCCGCGGTGGGATGCGGAATCCGGCTGAGACGGTGGCGCTCGCGCACTTCGGGAGCGTTGAAGCCTTGCTCCACGGTGCGGAGATAACCGACCGGAACATTGGCCTTCTTCATCTTCGCCATCCAGTTCTCGAGCCGATCGGCCTTGAAGACCCCGCCGATGATCGCGCGCAGCTTTTCCCGGTTGGCGGTTCGTGCTTTCCGCGTCGCGAATTGCGGATCGGTGACGAGGTCGGGACGCTCCAGCACCTCGGTGACCAGGCGGCGGTACAGCCGGTCGTTGGCGCAGGCGATATAGAACGGGCCGTCGGACGCCTCATAAACGCCGACGCTGGGCGAACCGTTCGGTGAATTGCCAAAGCGGCCCGGATTCGAGCCGGTGATCAGATAGGCCATGCCGTAGAAGCCGGTCATCGCGACCGCAATATCGATCAGCGCAACCTCGACATGCTGGCCGCGGCCGAGCCGGTCGCGCGCCAGCAATGCCAGCAGGATGGCGTTGCAGGCCGACATTCCCGTCGCCATGTCGACGATCGGCGGACCGGTGCGGACCGGCTGTCCGTCCGGAAAGCCGTTCAGCGACATGAACCCGCTTTCGGCCTGCGTGATCGGATCGAATCCCGGACGCAGCGCGAAAGGCCCGTTGCGGCCGTAGGCCGAGATCGAGCAATAGACCAGCCGCGGATTGGTGGAGGCGACCGAGGTATAGTCGAGGCCAAATTTCTTCATTACCCCGCCGGAGAAATTCTCGACCACCACATCCGCTTTCGCGATCAGCTCGCGCGCCACCTCCAGCGCCGCCGGCTTGGTGAAGTCGAGCGCGATGCCGCGCTTGTTGCGGTTGAGGCTGAGATAGGCGGCGCTCTCGCCGCCGATTTCGGCATGCTCATAGTGGCGGGTGTCGTCGCCGCCTTCCGGGTTCTCGATCTTGATGACCCTGGCGCCGAAGTCCGCCAGCGTCTGGGTGCAGGCGGGACCGGCGACGACGCGGGTGAAATCCACCACCAGCAGGCCGTCGAGCGCGGTCGGCGCGCCCTGCTTCCTTGGCGCGCGATCCGGCAATTGCGGTCCGGCGGTCATGATCTCCCGTCCTTTTCTTCTGATAGCGATTGGCGACCTGAGCGCCGCGCGGTGCGACTTTACGGTCTATTTCAGTATGTCCACAAGGTGCGCTGCTGCACCACCGTCATGCCGCCGCGCCTTCAGCCAGCGGCCGTCCGTCATCACCAAAGCAGCGGCAGCAGGCGGTAACGCACCCTGGCTTGATATTCGACATAACCTGACAGGTTTCTTGCGAGAAATCTTTCCTCGTCCAGCAGGCGCCAGACCAGCGCCGGAACGATCGCCGCCATCATCAGCACGCCCCACCACGACCCCAGCGCCAACGGCATGCCGAATAGCATCAGCAGCGCGGCAGCATACATCGGGTGCCGCACCAGGGCGTACGGGCCGGTCGATACGACCTTTTGGTCAGCCGCCAGTTCGATGTCGCGGACGTAAAGCTGTTTTCCCTGAACACGAAAAAAATGCCGAACCAGCCGAGCGCGACGAGCGCGTCGCCCACCAACGTCACGTCAGCAGGCATCTGCGACCAGCCGAAGCGGCGATCGATGCCGGGTACCATGAGAAGCCCGATAAAGCCGAGCGACGCAAAACCCATGATGATCTTCTGAACCGGCTCTTTCTCGGCAAAGGGTCCGCCGCTCATCCGCCGCGCCAGCAGCGCCGGATCCTTTTTCATCAAATAGAGCGTGAGCGCAAGCGAGCATGCAAAATACACGGCGAGGAACGCCCAGCCCTGCCAGTAAGCCAGCGTCCCCGCCGTGGAAAACAGCAGGAACGCCATGACCACAAACAGGATCAGCAGGCCGCCGAACGCCTTTTTATTCAGCGAACTCATCTGGCGATGTTAGCACGCGATTGCAGCGCGCCGCACCGGGTTATCCTGCCGAGACATGCACCATCGGATCACTGCTGCTTTTCCCAGAACGACAGCAGGCCCTGCGATGCGGAGCCGCCGATCACGCAGCGAATACCGATAGCGACCTGGCCGAGCGCCGCCGCCGACACGCAGCCCAGCGCTACCGCGCCGACGCCGACCTGGCCCCAGAAGTCGAGGTTGCGCCTGGAATCCGACCCCTTGGTCTTGAGCTCTTCCACGGCCGCGAGCGCGTCCTTGCGCACGGCGGCGAGTTGTACGGTGTCAGCGGCCTCGACCACCTCGCCAAGCGGCGCCTTGACCGCGGCCGGCTGCCGCGCCAGCTCGCCGCGGAGATATTCACGCAATCCCGTATCGCGGACCGCGTAGCTTGCGAGCGTGTAGCGCGCCATGCTGCCGACGGTGAGCTTGTCAACGGTGTCGCGACTTTTGCTCCAGGGCAGCATCGAGATAATGCGCTGGATTGGAACATACGAGCCGGTCGCGAAGTAATAACCCCACAGCGTATCCAGCAGATCCTGACTGTTCGCGAAGGTCACCTTGATGTCCGTCTTGTTGTCTTCCTTGGCAAACGGATTGTGCGTGAACACACCGCGCAGCCTGTCGAGCATGCCGCGCTTTGTCTCCTCCAGCGGAATGTCGCCAAGGGTCGGCAGCGTGCCGGCGAGATAGCTGTCGATCATCACCTGGCGTCCCGGCATCCGCGGCGCGATCCGGCGCAGCAAATTGCGCCAGTCGGGCAATCCGGAATAGGCGATCGCGCGCACGATCACCCATTCATCTTCCGGCGGCACCGGAAATAAGCTGGTGACAAGCTGCTCGGCCTTGGCCGGATTTGACCCGATCGCACCGGCGATGAAGCCCAGATAGATGCCGGCGTTCTCCGGCTCCTTGAAGCTCTGCGCGTGGAACAGCACGCGCACCGCCGCCGGGACATGCGCGTAGTCCGGTTTGGCGCGATAATTATAGATCCATTGCTGGACCACGCTGAGCGATGCGCGCGGGTCGATCTCCGGCGAGATCGCCGCGCTGGCTGGCGGGATCGAAAGAAACAAGGCGATGAAGTAGGCTGCGTAGCGCATATGATGCTCCCACGAGGCGTTCTCGCTTGCGAGGCTCGCAGCGCGAACGTTTGCTGGCATTTTGGCTAGTCGGCATTTGGAGCGGCTATACGACGAATCTTAGGACAGGCGGTTCAGCACCACGTCGAAATTGTGGCCGCGTTAATGATTGGCCCGCAACTGACCTTGGCTCCGACATTCTTTCGCCCCGCGCGCGCAATTCGATGCCGGCCCGTCAAGGAAGGGACAGCCGGGACGTGATGAGTAAACCCGTGATACCGACCCGGCGCCGCCGCCGGATGCCGATCGCAGCCGCGTTGATGGTCGCGGCGCTCATGCTGATTCCTTCGGCCGGCAACGCGAACGAGGCGGCCGCGCAGGCCATCAGTGTGGAGGGCAATCACCGCATCGACGCCGACACGGTGCGCTCCTATTTCCACCCGGCAGCCGACGGACGCTTCGACGCCGCATCGCTCGATGCGGCGCTCAAGGCCCTGATCGCAACCGGCCTGTTCGAACATGTCGAAATCGGTCATAACGGGGAACGCCTGATCGTGCATCTGACCGAGGCAAAAGTGCTCGACCGCGTCGTCTTCGAAGGCAACAAGAAGATAAAGGACAAGGAACTCGAGGGCGTCGTGCAGTCAAAACCGCGCGGCACCCTGCAGCGTGCCGTGGTACAGGCCGACGTCGACCGCATCATGGAAGCCTACCGCCATGCCGGGCGCGACGATGTCGGGGTCGTGCCTGAAATCATCGACCGCGGCAACGACCGGGTCGATCTTGTCTATGAGGTGACCGAAGGCAGCAAGACCACGGTGCGGCAGATCAACTTTGTCGGCAATCAGGTGTTCAGCAAGCGGCAGCTTGCCGTCGTCATCAAGACATCCACAACCAACATGCTGAGCTTCCTGACCGGTGGCGATGCCTACGATCCCGACCGCGTTGCCGCGGATCGCGAACTGCTGCGACTGTACTATCGCAGCAAGGGCTACGCCGACGCCGGCGTCCCCTCCGCGGTCGCCGAATACGATCCCGCGACCAGGGGATTTGTGCTGACCTTTTCGATCGATGAAGGTCCGCTCTACCATTTCGGCGACATCAGCGTCGACTGTCATATCGCGGGACTGGATCCCGGACAGCTTCGCCGCCTGCTGCTGATCAGGACCGGCGCCGTGTTCGATGGCAATGCGCTCGACAAGAGTACCGAAATTACCGGGACCGAACTGGCCAAGCTCGGCTATCCCTTCGCCCAGGCTACGACCCGCATCACGCGAGATGCCGGCGCGCGGCGCATCGGCGTCGCGCTGGTGATCGATCAGGGGCCCCGCACCTATGTCGAGCGCATCGAAATCCACGGCAATACGCGAACCCGCGACTATGTGATTCGGCGTGAATTCGACTTTGCGGAAGGCGATGCCTACAACAAGGCGTTGATCGATCGTGCCGAACGCCGGCTGAAGAATCTGAACTATTTCAAGACCGTGAAGATCTCGAACAAGCAGGGCTCGGCGCCGGACCGGGTCGTGCTTGATGTCGATGTGGCCGAACAATCAACCGGCGACTTCTCCATCGCCGGCGGCTATTCGACGACCGATGGCCTGCTCGCCGAGGTCAAGCTGGGCGACAGCAACTTCCTGGGCTCCGGCGCGACCGTCAAGACCTCGTTGACCTTTGGCCAATACGCTGAGGGCGTCGACCTGTCGGCGTCGGAACCTTATTTTCTCGGCACCCGCGTCGCAGCGGGGATCGAGTTTCTCGCCAAGCAGACCGATGCCAGCAGCTACCAATCCTATGGCAGCGACGTCTATGGCGCGACCTTGTCGCTCGGCACGCCCTTGACCGAACAGGTCGGCGTACAATGGCGTTACTCGTTATCCCGGCAGAATGTCACGCTCGACCCGACGTCGCTGGCCGCAGTCCCCTCGCTGCCGATCCAGCAGGCCGCGCTTGCAGGCCCGGCCTGGGTTTCCGCCGTCGGCGATACCGTCAGCTACAACACGCTCGACAACACCAAGAATCCGAGCAGCGGCATCAGTTCGCAACTCAAGCAGGATCTAGCCGGCCTCGGCGGCGACGTGAACTTCCTGCGCACCACCGAGGACGTGCGCTATTATCAGTCGCTCAACAGCGACCTCGTCGGCATGGTCCGCGCCCAGGGCGGTTACATTACGGGCTATGGCGGCCAGCAGGTGCCGCTGATCGACAGCTTTTTCGGAGGTCCGCAGCTGGTGCGGGGATTTGCGCCGAACGGCTTCGGGCCTCGCGATCTCACCCCCGGCACCACCATGGATAATGTCGGTGGCAGCATGTACTGGGCGACCACGGCGGAGTTGCAGAGCGCCATCCCCGGCGTGCCTCAGGAGTACGGCCTCAAGGCACTGGCCTTTGTCGACGCCGGCAGCGTGTTTCATTATGGCGGGCCAACCACATTCCCGGGTTCCACACAGTCGCTGCAGCTCGCCAATGCCAACGTCATGCGATCGTCGGCGGGCGTCGGGTTAAGCTGGGCCTCGCCATTCGGTGCGCTGACCGTTAACTACGCGCTGCCGATAACCAAGGCGGCCTACGACGTGGTGCAGCCGCTCGGCTTCAGCGCCGGGCCGTTCTGAAACGCGTAGCTGCTGCGTTTCTGGCCGCGATTGAATTGTGGTTGATGTACGATGCGGCGCACCCTGAACCGGCGCCGCGTGACCTGTCAGGAAATCGTTTGACTTAGAGCCATTCCTGAAATGGCCACGTCGCGCCCGCGGGTCAAACCGAAGCTCCGCACAAAAATACCCGCGCGAGGGTCGACCTCGCACGGGCTTTGCCGATGGTTGATGTCTGGTGAAGATCGGACACCCTCGGCTCCGAGGGGTGTCCAGCAGAAGGTTATTTCAAGGAGTTGTTGATCGAGGCGAACTGGGTGTTGAGGTTGCTGCCCAACCCATTAACCACCGCGATAATTGCAAGGGCAATACCCGCTGCAATAAGGCCGTATTCGATCGCCGTCGCGCCCGATTCGTCAGACAGGAAAGTCAAAAAGCTACGTTTCACCTCAGCCTCCATGGGAATGATGCTCTTAATCAGCCCCGCGAATATAACCGGCGATTTTCTAAGTCAGTATGAATCGATTTGGCTCAATTTGATCGATTGTTTTCGGCTAACGGTCTGTTTCGGGAACCTGCGACGGCAACCGCGATCGACCGGTGGCCGGGATGCCGGTTGCATCACGCGGCACCAGCGCTCATTGCACAACGCATGTCCACTTGAAGTTCTTGCCGAGCGACGCGGCAAAGCCGGCCTGGCAAGTCGGCTTCGCCAGCGCCACCCAGAACCCGTAGAGCGCCGCAACCAACATGACGCTCAGCAGCAGCCGCCGTTTCATTGCGGTCTCCCGTTCTCGCCGCCACTCCATTTGATCATTCATGCCGGCGCCGGGACGGTATGGCGTGCGGATACGTCATTCAATGGGGACGTGTCATTTCCGGATCCCCGTGGCCGTGTCGGTCGCAAACCCATAAATCAGCGCCAGCCGGTCGAGGCATTCGCGGAATCGACGCGCAAAATAATCGATCCAGCGCTGGCTGCGCAAACTGCGCCGCAGTCCGACCTGCTCCATCGTCATGCCCAGCACCAGGATCTCATGCACCAGCGCCGACCCGTCGGCACCGAGTTCGCGTTCGACACGGTTCAATCGCAACACCGCCTTGCGCTGGCGTTCCGTAATCGGCTCGCGAAACTGGCCGCCATCGACATATTCCCTTGAGGGGTCGAGGGCCCGCGGGCCGCGCTCGGCTTTTTCCCAATCGTCCTGAAAGGCGCGCCCGCCACGGTATTGCGCCTCGTCGATCTGGCGATGGGAGTGCAGTCGCGCCAGCGGATCGTTGCGGATCGAGCGCAGCGTGACGATCCTGTCTGCCGGCTCGAGCGCCAACGGGTCGTCGATTTCGATCGTCGCCACGTCGGCGTTGTACGGAAGGTCGCGAGATCGCCGGTCATGCGCCGTTGCGAGCTGGTACGGTCTTTTGCGTTTGGCCCTTGGCATTCTTTCACTCCTCCCTGTGCCGATGCTTGCAATTGAACAGGCTGGTTAGGTTCTCCCAGCGATGGCGGCGTGGCAGCGTCGTCGGGATCGCGACCGCCCTCATCGAACGGTCATGCGGTCTCCACGGCCACCGCGCGGTCTCGCCAGCTGCGGCCTCCGGCGCAGCCTCGGTGTTCCGCGTCAGTTCGAAATGGGCCGCGCAGTAGCTCGAGTTTTCACGGCGGGGATGACCGCAGAAGGTGATCGGCTCGCCTTCCTCGTCGCCGCCATAGGGGTATCGGCAATCGCCGGGTTGAAGGTCGGCCAGCGCAAGATGGCGCGGATCGACGTCGGCACAGCGGAGTTTGACCGGTTCGACGGCTTCAAGGATCGGTACACGTCGCCTGAACTCGACCCCATACTGTTCTCGCGACCCGTTCCGGCTTGGCAGCCGCGCCTCCGACAATGGTTTCGGCCGATCTGCGGGACGCGTGCCGGCAAGGCCCATGCGTTTGGCGCGGCCGATCGTGGCGCTGCGGGAATAGGTGGTCTGGAATATCGCGTTGAGTGCAGCGGCGATTTCCGAATAGGACAGGCTGCTCGCCAGCAATTTGCGCAGCGCGTCGCAATGCGCCGGCGCCCAGTCTGATTGCATTCGCTCCTCCCGATGTTCCGGCGTTGCGGCAAGCGAGCGCCGTCGGCCGGCGCGAGGGCGCCCGTCTGGTCGCAGCCAACGATGTCCCGTCGATCGAAACCGGCCACCCGATCGTGCGGGGCGGCCGATCTCACATCAGCTATTTCGGATATTCCGAAACGAAAGTCAAGCTTGATTTCTGATAATCGGAATTGCTATCATGTCCGGGACTCGAAGGGCAACGCCGCCATGCTGGACATCAGGCTGATCGAACGGGGACTGCAAAAGCCCGGCAAGACCAAGGGCGGTCTCGCGGCGGCGATGGGCGTCCGTCCCGGTGCGGTGTCCGAAATCCTGTCCGGGCTGCGCCTGATCAAGGCCGCGGAGATCACGCCGATCGTCGACTATCTCGAGCTCAACTCGGTGCTGATCATGGGCCGGGTCGGCGCCGGCGCGGCGATCGAGCCCGAACATGAGCAGGTGCCGCCGGAGGGCCTGGGCGAAGTCGAGCTGCCGTTCCCGATCGCCGAGGAAACCATCGCCTTCGAGGTAGCTGGCGATTCCATGCTGCCGAAGTACGAAAATGGCGACGTGATCGTGGTTTTCAGGGAACAGCGCCACCCGCTGGCAAGCTTCTACGGGGAAGAGGCCGCGGTCCGGCTGAAGACCGGCGAGCGCTATCTGAAAACCATCGAGCGGGGCAACTCGTCCGCCGTCGTCAACCTGACCAGTTTCAACGCCAAGCCGATCAACGGCGTCAAGCTGGAATGGATCGGCGAGATCTACGTCACCCTGCCGAGGGGCCAGATCGAGCGTTTGCGGGCCAAAGCCGCGGCCCGGACCCGCAAGGCGGCCAAGGGCGGCCAGAAGTAAGCGCCGGCGCTTCGTTCCGGGTGCGGGATGGGCCAGCGGGCCACCATGCAGCTAATTCTGATTTTCCGAATTATGACTTTACCGACTTCCGATTTTCAGAAATAATGGGCGGTCACCATCCCCCCTTTCGGGCGTGCAGCGCCATGCAGTATTTCGTCGTGATGATCGACTACGGAAGGCGCGGGCGCGAGGCCATCGTCGATCCCGAGATCACGCGGCGGGAGGTCATCTCCCGCGTGGCATCCGGCGAGTACAAGAACGTCAGCTTCATTCACGAGATCGCCGATTCCGCCGTCGACGATGTCACCGCGGAAATCCTGGCCGAGGCGGCGATTGCCGACATCCAGACCAGCGGCGCCGACCTGCAGGCCAACCGGTTCGATCATGCCCGCGATCTGCGCAAGCATGAGACCGTATGAATGAGACCGTATGACGGGATCACTCAAGCCTTGCCGCGAAACTTCGCTTCCATCTCCCGCCGCGTCCTGATGGTCTCATTGTCGTCATTGACCTCGACATCGCTCCAGCGCACCATCGCGCCATGGGCGATATCGTGCCTGAGCTTGACCCGGTGCGCGAGGCCGATCGGCAGTGCACCGGCGGCAAGGCTTGCCGCGGCCGGCATCAGTTTGCCCCATACCGTGTAGCCCCCCTCGCCATCAAGCATTTCGCCTGCCCGCAGATCGCGCTTGGCGACCGACGCGACATCGCCGCGGAAACCGTGCGGCTGGCCGGTCGGCTCGCCACGCAGCGCTGCGGACAGGATCGAGATGTTCAGTTCCAGCCCGATCAGGTGATAGGGCTTGTACATCGCTGCGTACCGCCCGCTGGCATCGGTCTTCAGGCCGTATTGCCTGAAGCAATCCGCGGCATAGTCGTTCGGCGCTTCCAGAACGACATAGACGCCCCAGCGCAGGTCACGGAACACCGGACGGCCGTCGCGCTCGAGCGAGGAGACGACTTCCACCACGCCCGACCGTTCCAGCACGCCGCCACTGGCGCGCGGCCGCATGATGTGCGGCAGGTCGTCGACGCCGCAGGGCGGGAACAGCAATCCGCCGCTCGGCACCTCGAGGCCGGTAGCGTTGGCGATCGCGGCCATTTCGATCGCGGATTTGGTGCCGTCCAGGAACGAGTTGAACATCTGCGGATTCATGCCGGCCGATTGGGCCTCATCGGCCGAAAGGCCATAATGGCTCCAGACCCCCGCCGGCGTCACATCGTGATAGGCCGGCAGATACTTCGTCCCCTTGCCGGCGGCGACCACGCGGAAACCAATGGCCCGGGCCCAATCCACCATTTCGGCGGTCAGCGCCGGCTGATCGCCATAGGCCAGCGAATAGACCACGCCTGCCTTGCGCGCTTCGTCTGCGAGCAGCGGTCCGGCAAGCACGTCGGCCTCGACATTGACCATGACGATGTGTTTGCCGGCGGCGATCGCCGCGCGGGCGTGGCGAATGCCGACTGCGGGATTGCCGGTGGCTTCGACGATGACCTCGATATCGGCCGCGGTCGCCCTCGCCGCGTCGGCGGTAAAAGTGGTCACGGCGATTTTCGCCTGCTCCCAGCCGACGGTGCGACAGGCGTCGCGCGCCCGCTCCGGATCGAGGTCGACGATCACCGGTACCTCGAGCCCCGGCGTATGCGGAACCTGCGACAGGAACATGGAGCCGAATTTGCCGGCCCCGATCAATGCGACCCGGACCGGTTTGCCGGCTGCATGGCGGGCCTGGAGCAGATAAGAGAGATTCATGAGAGACGATCCAGCGCAAGCGTCTGTTGCAGCGAACCCGCAAATGACCAGTGCGTGAGGATTTTTGCAAGGAACGTTTTGGCGGATTTTCGATCTGCCTTATCCAAGCATACCTGCAAAGGTCCTGGCGAAGGTATGCGCGTCGCCGGGCCAGCGCGCCGAAACATAATTGCGATCCTGCACCACGAAGGCCGGTGTCGCGTTGTCGATGGAGTCGCGTTGCAGGCCGGACGTCTTGCGACGATAGTCCGGATCATCCCTCGGCACATCGCGAAAATCCTCCGGACGCGCCAGCGCCCGCGTCACTTCCTGCTGCACCGACATGAAGCCCTTCGGCTGCCCGGCCTGCTCCAGATAGGTCCGATAATAGTTCGGATCCCAGAACCGCATGATCCGCGCCATCGACCACGCGCTGTTCTCGAGTGTCCAGGTCAGGGCGGTCGTCCGATATCCGTCGAGAACCGAACGGCCGGTTTGCTGCGAGTTGCTGCGCGCGGCCAACAGCACGCCGTGACAGATCGCCGCCACCGGCTTCGCCCGGTCGAAGAAGCCGGCAACATGACGCTGCAGGATTTCGCTTTCGAGATAGTCCCGCATGCCGCGGGCGCGATGTCCGCCGGGCAGCAGCAGCGCATCGAAGGCCGAGGGATCGACGCCGTCCCAGCGCAATGGCGCCAGAAAATCCGGATCGGCGATCATCGCGGCGTAGGCGTTGCGCGCATCGCGGTTGGCCCGCAACAGCAATCCCACCAAGGGCCAATTCCGCAGCAGCGGAATCGCGCCTCAGAGGTCCAGCCCCCTTCCCGTCAGCATGATCTCGTCCGCGACCGCCGGCCGCCCGTCCGGCGTGGCGAAACGGACCTCATGTCCGGCGTCCACGAGCACGCGCCAGCCGACCGCGGCTTCGCTGGGATCGAAATCCCGCGCGGGCAGAGGCAGCAGGACGCGCGCCATCGCCGAACCACACCGGCGCTCAGACCAGCAGCACCGTCGATCCCGTGGTCTTCCGCGCGGCGAGATCGGCATGCGCCTTAGCGGCGTCCTTGAGCGGATAGGTCTGGCGGACCTCGATCTTCACCGCACCGGATTGCACCACCTCGAACAGTTCTTTCGCCATCGCCACCAGGTTCTCGCGCTTGGCGCCATAGGTATTGAGCGTCGGGCGGGTGACGTAGAGCGACCCCTTCTGGGCCAGCACGCCGAGATTCAGCGGCTCGACATTGCCGGAAGACTGGCCGAACAGCGCAACCAGGCCGAGCGGTGCCAGGCAATCGAGCGATTTCAGGAAGGTATCCTTGCCGACGGAATCGTAGACCACAGGCACTTTCCTGCCAGCGGTGATCTCCTCGACGCGTTTCGCAAAATCCTCGCGCGTGTAGACGATGGTGTGGGCGCAGCCATGGGCTTGCGCAAGCTTTGCCTTTTCATCGCTGCCCACCGTGCCGATCACGGTTGCGCCGAGATGTTTCGCCCATTGGCCGAGGATCAGGCCGACGCCGCCTGCCGCGGCGTGGAGCAGGATGGTTTCACCGGCTTTCACCCGATAGGTCTGGCGGATCAGATATTGCACCGTCAGGCCCTTCAGCATCATCGCCGCAGCGGTCCGGTCATCGATGCTGTCGGGCAGCTTGATCAGGCGGTCGGCCGGGATCAGCCGCGCTTCGGCGTAGGCGCCCATCGGCGCGGCGCCATAGGCGATGCGGTCGCCCGGTTTCAAGTCGGTGACGCCGGATCCCACTTCCTCGACAACGCCGGCCGCCTCGCCGCCGAGACCGCTCGGCAATTGCACGGGGTACAGGCCGGAGCGATTGTAGATGTCGACAAAGTTCAGTCCGACGGCAGTATGGCGAATGCGCGCCTCGCCCGCGCCCGGCTTGCCGAGCTTGACCTCCTCCCAGACCAGAACTTCGGGACCACCGGCCTTATGAAAGCGGATCGCATGCGTCATGGGGCTAACTCCTCACGTGAGATGACAGAGACGGGAAACGTTGCAGCGCGGGCGGTGCTGCGGCGCCGACAGTTGGCATATTCGCCAAATCGGTTGGCCGCGCCGATCTGGTACGCGGGCCGAGGCATCACGCCGGCTCCTTTTGCCGGGCGGCGAGTTTGTCCAGCGCATCAAGTACCGCGTCGCCCATTTCGACGGTCGAAAGTCTGGCAGCGCCCGGCTCGGCGATGTCGGCGGTTCGCGCCCCGCCCGCCAACGCGGTATCGACCGCTCTTTCGAGCAGGTTCGCATCGTCGGGCCGGCCGAGCGTGATGCGCAGCAGCATGGCGACGCTGAGAATCGAGCCGAGCGGATTGGCGATACCTTTGCCCGCAATGTCAGGCGCGCTGCCGTGCACCGGCTCGTACAGCGCCTTGCGGCGGCCGAACCGGTCGACCGGCCCGAGCGAGGCCGACGGCAGCATGCCAAGCGAGCCGGAGGCCATCGCCGCGCAATCAGACAGGATGTCGCCGAAAATATTGCCGGTCACCATCACGTCGAACTGTGCCGGCTCGCGAACGATCTGCATCGCCGCGTTGTCGACATAGAGATGGCTAAGCTCGACGTCGGAGAACTCCTCGCCGTGCAGGGCGATCACTTCCTCGCGCCACACCACGCTGGTTTCCAGCACATTCGCCTTGTCGACCGAGCAGACCCGGCCCTTGCGGGTCCGCGCCAGTTCGAAAGCCGTCCGCGCCACCCGGCGAATCTGATTGGTGGTGTATTGTTCGGTGTTGAAGCCGCGCCGCTGCCCGTCGGCGAGCGTTTCGATGCCGCGCGGCTCGCCAAAATAGATGCCGCTGGTCAATTCCCGGATGATGACAAAGTCGACACCCTTGAGGACGCGCGCCTTGAGCGGCGCCGACTCCGACAGCGCGGGGTTGGCAACGATCGGCCTTAGATTGGCATAGAGATCGTATTTGCTGCGCAGCCCGAGCAGGCTGCCGGCCTTACGTGCGGCGGCGGGGACCTCGGTGGTCTCGGGTCCACCGGTCGCGCCCCACATGATGGCGTCGGCTTCATCCATCGCTTCGGCGGTGTCCGGCGGCAACACCTTGCCGGTCGCCCGATAGGGGATCAGACCGTATTGCGCCTCACGCAGCGTCATCGGGGCGCCGCGTCTCGCCGCGAACCAGTTCAGGACCCGGTGCGACTGCGCCGTCACCTCGGGGCCAATCCCCTCGCCGCCGACCACGGCCACCTTGAACATGTTGGACAGGTTGTTCATGCGTGCTTCCCTGCAAAATGGATCCAGGGCCGCGCATTGCGGTCGGAGGCCTGGAACGCCCGGATTTCGTCGTCGCGCCGCAAGCTCAGCACCACCTCGTCGAGCCCCTCGAGAAGGCCGGCGCGGCGGCGCGGATCGATCTCGAAATGGTGCCGCGTGCCGGACGGCGAAATGACCGTCTGTGCCTCGAGATCGACGCTGATACGCCCGGAGCCTTGCGTGAATTCGATCTCCGCGGCCAGTCCGTCGACGATCTCCTTGTCGATCACGATCGGAAGGATGCCGTTCTGAAAACAGTTGGCGAAGAAGATATCGCCGAAGCCGGAGCCGATCACGGCGCGGATTCCCATCTCCTGCAGCGCCCACACCGCGCCTTCGCGGGACGAGCCGCAGCCGAAATTCGGTCCGGTAACGAGGATTTCGGCCTGCCGGTACGGCTCGCGATTCAGGATGAACGCCGAATTTTCCGAGCCGTCCGGCAAATAGCGCAGCGAACCGAACGCCCATTTGCCGAGGCTGCCGCGAACCGAATTGCCGACCAGACGTTCGATGCGAATGATGACGTCGGTATCGATGTTGCTGCGCATGATCGGCGCGGCGATGGCGCTCAATGCGGTAAAGGGTTGCGGCATCTATCGCTCCATCATCCGCACGTCGGCGATGGCGCCTGCGATCGCCGCCGCTGCCGCCGTGGCCGGACTGGCGAGATGGGTGCGCGCGCGCGGCCCCTGGCGGCCGATGAAATTGCGGTTGGAGGTCGAGACCGAACGCTGGCCGGGCGCGACGGTTTCGCCGTTGGCGGCAAGGCACATCGAACATCCGGGCTCGCGCCACTCGAAGCCTGCGTCGGTGAAGAGTTTGTCCAGTCCTTCGGCAACGGCATCGCGCTTGACCGTCTCCGACCCCGGCACCACCCAGGCGCGCACGCCGGCCGCGACCTTGCGGCCACGCGCGACTTCAGCCGCGGCGCGCAGATCGCTAAGCCGGCTGTTGGTGCAGGAGCCGATGAAGACCCAGTCGACCGGCGTGCCGGCGATCGGCGCACCGCCTTTGAGGCCCATATAATCCAGCGCGGTCTCGACCGCGGCGCGGCGCGCCGGATCGGCAATCTGTTCCGGATCGGGGATGCGACCATCGACGCCGATGACATGCTCCGGACTGATGCCCCAGGTCACCTGCGGAATGATATTCTCGACCTCAATGCGAACTTCCTTGTCGAACACCGCATCGGGGTCGCTAGGCAGCTGCCGCCAAGCCCGAACCGCCTGCTCCCACATCTCGCCTTGCGGGGCATAGCGCCGTCCCTGGATGTACGCATAGGTTTTCTCGTCCGGGGCGACCATGCCGATCTTGGCGCCCAGCTCGATCGAGAGATTGCAGATGGTGAGCCGGCCTTCGACCGGCAGATCCCTGATCGCGCTGCCGGCGTATTCGACGGCATAACCGGTGCCGCCGGCGGCACCGACATGGCCGATTAAGGCAAGGATCATGTCCTTCGCGGTCACGCCAAGCGGAAGCTTGCCCTCGAACCGAACGCGCATGGTCTTGGGTCGGCGCTGGATCAGCGCCTGGGTCGCCAGCACATGCGTCAATTCGCTCGATCCGATGCCGAAGGCGAGTGCGCCGAGCCCGCCATGGGTGCAGGTATGGCTATCGCCACACACGATCAGGCAACCGGGAAGACTCAAGCCCAGTTCCGGCCCGATCACATGGACAATGCCCTGGCCGGGCTGATCGACATCGAACAGTTCGATGCCGGCGGCCGCCGTTTCGACCCGCAACGCCGCCAGCAGTTCCTGGCCGATCTTGATGGTGCCGGCGCGTCCATGCGCGGTCGAAATCGCGTGATCCGGTGTCGCGAAGGTCAGTTCGGGGTTGTGAACGGAAAGATTGCGTTTCCTGAGATCGAGCAGGCCGCGCGAGCCGCCGAGGTCGTGCAGCAGGTGACGATCGACATGGAGCAGATCGGTATCCTCGCCAAGGCGTGCGATGACGTGCTGGTCCCAGATCTTGGCCAGCAGCGTGCGGCCGGATTTCTCCAAGGATGTCTCCCGTTTGGCTTCTCATGGCTGGCGGCCTTGCGCCGCTGGCCGCCGCTTTGCCGGCGTGGTTCTTCAGGCCCAGGCTTCCCAGCAGCAAAGCATAGCAGACCGCCGTTCGGCTAGAGCCATCGCCAGAACATGGCAGCCAAGCCAGCCGGATGCCGCAGCGCGCCATCCACCATGAAGCCGCCTGATTCAACTTTTAGTGACCCCTTCCGCCCAGCGATTTTTCGCGGCATTCGAAATATTCGCGGCCCGCGAATGTTTCTGTTCCGAAGGCGGAAACCGGGGGACATGCAATGACCAAGGCTGCTCCGGCGTCCCAGGCGGCTTTGGTCTCGCTGGCAACATCCGTCCCTCCCCACGTGTTTTTGCAGAAGGATGTTCTCGCTGCCGCGTGGGAAGTGTTCGGGCCGCGGCTTCCCGAATTCGAAACGCTCTCCAGCATTTTCAGCAATACCGGCATCGTCAAGCGCCACGGTGTCAAGCCGTTCGACTGGTATCTCGAGCCGCGAGGCTGGCCGGAACGGACCAAGGCCTTTCTGGAGGGTGCCGAGGCGCTGTTCATCGATGCCGCCGAAAAAGCGCTGGCGAGCGCAGATCTCGCAGCTGCCGATATCGACACGGTCGTCACCGTTTGCTCCACCGGCATTGCCACGCCAAGTCTCGAAGCCCGGGTCGCCGGCCGGATGGGTTTCCGCTCCGACGTCGCGCGCGTGCCGGTGTTCGGCCTCGGCTGCGCCGGCGGGGTGTCGGGGCTGTCGATTGCCGCCCGCCTCGCGCAGGCGCGACCGGGAACCAATGTGTTGCTGGTCGCCGTCGAACTCTGCTCGTTGGCGCTTCGCCTCGACGAACTCACCAAGGCCAACATCGTCGCCACCAGCCTGTTCGGCGACGGCGCCGCGGCGATCATCCTGCGCGCCGGCGATGGCGGCGCCACTCAAATCGAGGGTTCCGGCGAATATCTGTGGCCGGATACGCTCGGCATCATGGGCTGGAATGTCGATCCCGAAGGATTCGGTGTCATCTTCCAGCGTACCATCCCGAATTTCATCACCACGCATTTTGGCGCTGCCGTGACGCAGATTCTCTCGAACATGCAGCTCTCGACGGCGGAGATTGGGCGATTCATCTGCCATCCCGGCGGCGCCAGGGTCATCATCGCCCTGGAGACGGCACTGAGCCTTCACCAGGGCACGCTCGACCATGAGCGGCAGGTCATCGCCGATTACGGCAATATGTCGGCGCCGACGGTGTTGTTTGTCCTCGAACGTGCGCGTGCCAAAGGACTGCCGGCTCGGTCGCTGTTGACGGCGCTCGGACCTGGCTTCACCGCAAGCTGCGTCACGCTGCGGCACACCGCTTGACCGGCGCCGAACTCCTGCTTGTCGTCGTCACACTGCAGCGTATCGCTGAACTCGTCGTTGCACGCCACAACACCTTGAAGCTGATGGCCCGTGGCGCTGTCGAGGTCGGATCGGGACATTACCCGTTGATCGTCGCGGTGCACACGGCATGGCTGCTATCGCTGTGGCTATTCGGACGACACCAATCCGTGAATGTCGCGGCCCTGGCTTTGTATGTCGCCCTGCAGGGCTTGCGTTGCTGGGTGCTATGGACGCTCGGCTCGCGATGGACCACGCGGATTATCGTTCTGCCATGCGAGCCTCTGGTGGCGGCGGGACCCTATCGATGGATGTCTCATCCCAACTACGCGGTCGTGGCCGGCGAGATCGCCGTGCTGCCATGGGCGCTCGATCTTCGCTGGCTTGCCGTCGTCTTCACGGTGCTCAATGCGGCGGTGCTGGCGATTCGCCTGCGGGCCGAGAATCGCGCGCTGGCGACCTATCGCCAGGCGAGGACGGCGGATCCGCGATGAACGAATGGCTGAGCGAGGAGAGCGAGACCCACGCCGCGACATGGCTTGGCTTCATGCTGATGTGTCTCGGCATGTTCATGGCGATCCTCGACATTCAGGTCGTCGCGACCTCGTTGCCGACGATCCAGCGCGCGCTGGCGATGGCGCCGGATCTGATGAGCTGGATCCAGACCGCGTATCTGATCGCCGAGATCATCGCCATTCCCCTGACCGGCTGGATGACGCGCGTGTTGACGCTGCGGTGGCTGTTTGTCGCAGCGATCAGCCTCTTCACCCTCGCCTCGGTCGGCTGTGCCTTCAGCGGCAGTTTTGTCGTCCTGATCAGCTTCCGGGTGCTGCAGGGTTTTGCCGGCGGCACACTGATCCCCGCGGTATTCTCTGCAGTCTTCCTGCTGTTTCCGGCCCGGCTGCACCCGATCGCCACCACCCTCGCCGGCATCATGGCGGTTCTGGCGCCGACGGTGGGGCCGGTGGTCGGCGGCTGGATCACCGATACCTGATCCTGGCACTGGCTGTTCTTGATCAACGTTATTCCCGGGATCATCGCCGCCGCCGTCACACCCCTGGTGCTGCCGCGCACGCGGCCCTGCCTTGCCGATCTGGTGACACTCGACGGCCATTCCCTGGCGCTGATGGCGATCGCACTCGCAAGCCTCGAGATCGGCCTCAAGCAAGCCCCGCAACAAGGCTGGTTTTCGCCAGCCTGCCTCGCCCTGTTCCTGCTGTGCGGCATCGCGGCGGCGGGCTTTGCGGTCAGGACACTTCGGGCCGAGCATCCGGTAGTCGAGCTATCGACATTGAGCACGCGCTCATTTGCGATCGGTTGCGCGCTGAGCTTTTGCCTCGGCGTCGGTTTGTTCGGCTCGGTCTATCTGATGCCGGTCTTTCTCGCCTATGTGCGGCACCATGATGCTTTCGAAATCGGCACCGTCATGCTGGTCACCGGCGTTGCGCAACTCGCGACCGCACCGATTGCCGGCGCGATGGAGAGCAGGTTCGATCCGCGCTGGCTGTCGGCGGGAGGTTTCGCGCTGTTCGCATTCGGGCTCGGTTGCAGCGCGTTTCAGAGCAGGGTCGCCGATTTCGACGAGATGTTCTGGCCGCAGGTCCTGCGAGGTGTCGCCATCATGTTCTGTCTGCTGCCGCCGACCCGGCTGGCGCTCGGCACATTGACGGCAAGCCAGGTGCCCGACGCCAGCGGCCTGTTCAATCTGATGCGAAACCTCGGTGGCGCGATCGGGATCGCATTGATCGACACCATCCTCTACGGGCGTACGGCGCAGCATGCCGGCGCACTGCATGACCGGCTGATCGCGGGCGATATCACCGCGGCACAGACGATCGGGCTTGATCTTCAGTTGTTCAACCACCGGCCCGCCGGCGTGTCGGACGCCGCTGTCGAAGCCTATGTTCGGCCCATGGTTGAGCGGGCGGCGTTTGCGCTCAGCACCAACGAAGCCTGGGCCCTGCTGGCAGGCGTGGCGCTGCTCGGCCTGATGCTCGTTCCGCTCGCGGGTCGGCCACCAGGGCGCGCGGATGCGAACCGGGACTAATGGTGAGGAGCGCGCCTTCGCGCGTCTCGAACCATGAGGCCTCGGGAGGAAGCAGCAATGATTTGAGTGAACCGGAGAGCGCTTTAGATGAGCAGCCTCGGCGATTTGCCCGGCTGCACCACGTTCAATACTCGATGAACGGTTCGACGTCGCGGCGACGGCCGAGCATGAAGGCATCGGCGACATGGACCAGCGGCGACAGATCGACATCGGACTCGCCGTGGCCGATCAACTCGACAAAGCGGCGATAGACGCCGCGATACTCCGCCGGCTTTTCGTCGACCAATATCCGGTCGTCGCAGACAAGCCGGCTGCCGCCGCCGGAAAGCAAAAGGCTGCCGGCGTCGGTCTCGACGCGGATGTCCCAGCTTTGCGGGCCGGTCTGGCGCCAATCGAATTCGACCCGAATCGGCAACCCCGCATCGTCAGAAAAGGCGAGATCGGCGGCGATCGGGGCGGCGCGCTGGCGCGGGAACGACAGTTCGGCCCGGGTGAGGAAGAACGGCCGCGGCAGAATGCGGGTAAGGATCGAGAGCGCATTGATGCCGGGATCAAACACCCCTAGCCCACCGGGCTCCCAGATCCAGGCCTGGCCCGGGTGCCAGATCTTCACGTCTTCCTTCCATTCGACAACGACCGATTTGATCGTGCGGCTGGCAAGAAAAGCTCGCGCCGGTTCGATGGCGGGTGCGAAGCGGGAATGCCAGCTCGCAAACAACGTCCGCCCGGCTTGCCTCGCCGCCTCGATCAGGGGATTGAGTTCGCTCACAGTCGCTCCCGGAGGTTTTTCGAGCAGGACGTGCTTGCCGGCCCTCAACGCCGCTTCGGCCTGGAGATGACGCCCTTGCGGCGGCGTACACAGCGCCACGGCATCGATATCCGGCGCCGCCACCAGCAACTCGTCGAGCGTCGCGAAATGCGCGATGCCGGCGATCGAGGCATTGCGGCTGGCAACGGCGGCGAGTTCAATCCCATCTGTGCCGGCGATTGCGGGAACATGCTGGTCCCGGGCGATCTTGCCGAGACCGACAATGGCGAGGCGAATGATGGTCACGCTTTGGTCCCCGCGTATCAGGAAGATGTTGACGCTTTACCCATTCCACCGCAGCACAACTGCGCCGAGACGGCCAGCGGTCTCGGTCAAACCGACGCGCTTCGGTGGATCGGCAGCTTTAGCAAGCCGGCGGCCAAAAACGGTGCCTTTTGGGTACCGTCGATCCGCCAAACTCGGTAAAAACAGGCTGATTCGCTGGCAGGACGTGTCGGATCGGGATACAATTCTTTCCGATTATTAATGCGATTAGCCAGTGTGGGACGTGTACTTCCTTGTCGTCGGCCGATTGCGAAATTCCGTTCAAAACGCCTACAATGATCGACCCGTCACGGTTTGTTTGAACGTCTTCACACCCTCGACAGGTCACGCAGCCAGAGGCCTGAAAATGAGCGATAGTTCGATGATGGAACGTTCATGAACCAACCCATGAAACCTCCTCAGGAAGCTTCGCCACAGCAGGAAGCCCGTCCCGTTCGCGCTCCGCCTGTTACCAAGCCCCGATCGGGCCGGCGATTGGTGGCAATCTGCCTGTTGGTGTTGCTGATCGTTGCCGGGGTCGTCTGGTGGAGCCGGCACGAAAGCGCGCCCGAGCAGGGCCGCGGTGCACGGAATGCCGCGCCGATGTCGATCGTCCCCGAAGTCGTCGCCAAGGGTGATATCGGAATCAACCTCAACGCCCTCGGTACCGTCACATCGCTGGCTACCGTGACGATCAGAAGCCAGATCAGCGGTTATCTGTTGAAGATCGATTTCACGGAAGGCGATGAGGTCAAGAAAGGCGATCTGCTCGCGCAGATCGACTCTCGGCCGTACGAAGCCACGCTCAATCAGGCGAAGGGGGCGCTGGCGCGCGACGAAGCGTTGCTGAAGGGCGCGCAAGTCGATCTGACGCGCTATCAGGGCCTCGCGGCGCAAAATGCGGTGCCGCGCCAGACGCTGGACACCCAGATCGCGCTGGTGGCGCAGGACCAGGGCACGGTCGAAGCCGACCGCGCCGCGGTCAATTCCGCCGAAGTAAACCTGAACTATTGCCGCATCGTGTCGCCGCTGGACGGCCGCGTCGGGCTGCGCCAGGTCGATCAGGGCAACTATGTCACGCCCGGCGACACCAACGGCATCGTGGTGATCACGCAGTTGAAGCCGATCAGCGTCCTGTTCACCGTGCCGGAAGATAATCTGCAGGCGATTTCGAAGCGGCTCCAGGACGGAGCCGTGCTGCCGGCAACCGCGTTCGATCGCAGCGGCTCCAGCAAGATCGCCGACGGCACCTTGCAGACCTTCGACAGCCAGATCGATCCGACCACCGGAACGATCAAGCTGCGCGCGCGGTTTCCCAACGACACTGAGGCGCTGTTTCCGAATCAGTTCGTCAACATCCGCCTGCTGCTCGATACCCACAAGGACGTCACCACGATGCCGACGGCGGGCGTCCAGCGCGGCGTGCCCGGCACCTTCGTCTACCTCGTCAACACCGACGACACCGTCTCGGTCCGCAAGATCGAACTCGGCGTGACCGATGGCGACCGGGTCGAGGTTCGCTCCGGGCTCGTGCCCGGCGATCGCATCGTGATCGATGGCGCCGACAAGCTGCGCGACGGCGCCAAGATCAATGTGCGCACGGAAGCCGATACCGGCAAGCCGCCGGCGACCCCTTTCACCAGCCCGGATAAAGCAGGCAGGAAGCGGCGCTCGGACAGCGGACAAAAGCAATGAACCCTTCACAGCCGTTCATTCTGCGGCCTGTGGCGACCACCCTGCTGATGATAGCGATCGTGCTGTCCGGCATGCTGGCGTTCAAATTCCTTCCGGTCGCCGCTTTGCCCGAAGTGGACTACCCGACCATCCAGGTGCAGACCTTCTATCCCGGCGCCAGCCCGGATGTGATGACCTCGTCCGTCACCGCACCGCTGGAAGTGCAGTTCGGCCAGATGCCGAACCTCAACCAGATGAGTTCGGTGAGTTCCGCCGGCGCGTCGGCCATCACGCTGCAGTTCGGTCTCACCATTTCGCTTGACGTCGCCGAGCAGGAAGTACAGGCCGCGATCAACGCCTCCGGCAATTTGCTGCCGGCCGACCTGCCGGCGCCGCCGATCTACGCCAAGGTGAACCCCGCCGACGCGCCAATCCTGACCCTGGGGCTGACGTCGAACACGATGCCGCTGACCCAGGTGGAGGATTTCGTCGACACCCGCCTGGCGCAGAAGATCTCCCAGCTTCCCGGCGTCGGGCTTGTCAGCATCAGCGGCGGCCAAAGGCCGGCGGTGCGGATCCGCGCCGATATCCGCAAGCTCGCCGCCTATGGGCTCAATATCGACGACCTGCGCACCACGCTCGGCAATGCCAATATCAACACGCCCAAGGGCAATTTCGACGGCGCGATGCGCGCCTACACCATCAACGCCAACGACCAGATCAGGAATGCGGCCGACTATAAATCGCTGATCGTCGCCTACAAGAACGGCTCGCCGGTCCGGCTCAGCGATGTCGGGGATGTCGTCGACGGCGCCCAGAACGACAAGCTCGGCGCCTGGATGAACGAAACCCCGGCGATCATTCTCAACATCCAGCGGCAGCCGGGCGCCAACGTGATCTCGGTGGTCGAGGGCATCAAGGCGCTGCTGCCGCAACTGCAGGCCTCGTTGCCGGCCGCGATCGACCTCAACATCCTGACCGACCGGACCGTGACCATTCGAGCCTCGGTGCAGGACGTGGAATACGAGCTGTCGCTCGCGGTCCTGCTGGTCGTGCTGGTGATCTTCGTGTTCCTGCGCAGCGCGCGCGCGACCCTGATCCCGAGCCTCTCGGTTCCGCTGTCGCTGGTCGGCACCCTGGGCGCGATGTATCTGTTCGGCTTCAGCCTCAACAATCTTTCCCTGATGGCGCTGACCATCGCCACCGGATTTGTCGTCGACGACGCGATCGTCGTGATCGAAAACATCTCCCGCTACATCGAGGAGGGCGAGTCGCCGCTGCAGGCCGCGCTCCGCGGCTCCGAGCAGATCGGCTTCACCATCATCTCGCTCACCGTATCGCTGATCGCGGTGCTGATACCGCTGCTGTTCATGGGCGACGTCGTCGGCCGGCTGTTTCGCGAATTCGCCATCACGCTGTCGGTCACGATCCTGATCTCGGCCGTGGTGTCGCTGACACTGGTGCCTATGGCCTGCGCCAAGCTGCTCAAGCCCGAAGCGCAAACGCGGGAAAACGCGTTCCAGCGATACAGCCGCGAAGGCTTCGACCACATCATCGCGCTGTATGGGCATGCGCTCAACTGGGTGCTCGACCGTCAGACCTTCGTGCTGCTGATCGCGCTCGGCACCTTCGCTTTGACCGCCGTGCTCTACGTGGTGATTCCGAAAGGGTTCTTTCCGCTGCAGGACACCGGCGTCATTCAGGCGATCTCGGAGGCGCCGCAGTCGGTGTCCTACGCCGCGATGGCGGAGCGGCAGCAACAGCTCGCCAGCGCCATCCTGAAGGATCCGGATGTCGAAAGCCTTTCCTCCTTCATCGGCGTCGACGGCACCAATACCACGCTCAATAGCGGGCGCATCCTGATCAATCTCAAACCCTACGATCAGCGAAAATCCGGCATCGCGGCCGTCATGCAGCGCATCAAGAACAGCACGGCTTCGCTGACCGGCGTCACGCTTTACATGCAGCCGGTTCAGGACCTGACCATCGAGGGCACCGTCAGCCGGACGCAATACCAGTTCATCCTCCAGGATGCCGATCCGGCGCAATTGACGGAATGGACGCCCAAGCTCGTCGACAAACTGAACACGCTGCCGGAGCTTGCCGATGTGACCAGCGACCTGTCGGCGCAGGGCCTCTCGGTGTATGTCGAAATCGACCGCGACCAGGCCGCCCGTTTCGGCATCACGCCCGCCACGATCGACAATGCGCTGTATGATTCGTACGGCCAGCGCATCGTCTCCACCATCTTCACCAACTCGAACCAGTATCGGGTCATTCTCGAGGCCGATCCGAGCCTGCAAACCTCGCTGGAGTCGCTGTCCGACATCTATCTGCCGTCATCGGTCGGCAGCACGCCGGTTCCGCTCGCCGTGATGGCCAAGATGAGGCAGCAAACCGCGCCGCTTCTGGTCTCGCATCTCGGCCAGTTTCCGTCCTCGACGGTTTCCTTCAACCTTGCCCCCGGCGCATCGCTCGGCGGCGCGGTAACCGCGATCAAACAGGCGCAGGCGGACATCGGCCTGCCGCTCGGCGTGATCAGCAGTTTTCAGGGCGCCGCGCTGGCGTTTCAGTCCTCGCTCTCGAACCAGCTGTTCCTGATCCTGGCGGCGATCGTCACCGTCTATATTGTGCTGGGCGTGCTTTACGAGAGCTTTATCCATCCCATCACCATCCTGTCCACGCTGCCGTCCGCCGGCATCGGCGCGTTGCTGGCGCTGATGGCCGCCGGCGACGACCTGACGATCGTCGCGATCATCGGCATCATCCTCCTGATCGGCATCGTGAAGAAAAACGCGATCATGATGATCGATTTCGCACTCGACGCCGAGCGCAACGAGGGCAAGCCGCCACGCGAAGCGATCTATCAGGCCTGCCTGCTGCGGTTCAGGCCAATCCTGATGACGACGATGGCCGCGGTTCTCGGTGCCCTGCCCCTGATGCTTGGAACCGGTGCCGGCTCCGAGCTCCGGCATCCGCTCGGCATTTCCATCGTCGGTGGCCTCCTGGTCAGCCAGTTGCTGACCCTGTTCACGACGCCGGTGATCTATCTCTGGTTCGACCGCCTGGCGATAAGGTTCGCCGGACGCTCCGGCGATGTCGGCCCCGTCAACGAATTGCACTGAGCGGTGAGCTGAGAGATGGGCCCGTCAACTCCCTTCATTCGCCGACCGGTCGCGACGACGTTGCTGACGTTTGGGCTTGCGGCGGCGGGGGCCGTGGCGTTTTTTAAGCTGCCGGTGTCGCCGTTGCCGCAAGTGGATTTTCCGACCATCTCGGTGCAGGCCACCCTGCCCGGCGCCAGCCCGCAGGACGTCGCCACCACTGTCGCGAGCCCGCTCGAGCGTCAT
>Ga0182024_10001866_pt1 | contig 53107 bp, 56 predicted proteins | sample P32metaG_FD_120480 | JGI IMG/M metagenome (GOLD analysis project Ga0182024, IMG submission 120480) | Permafrost microbial communities from Stordalen Mire, Sweden - P3-2 metaG (Illumina Assembly) | ecosystem: Environmental > Terrestrial > Soil > Wetlands > Permafrost | place: Sweden: Stordalen... | reverse complement strand
AGCGGTATCTATATGACCAGCAGCCATGCGGTTAGTTAATGTTGATGCCCGCGCGGCATAGTGCTAATTTCGATGACTCCCGCCCTCTGGTATCGAACTCTACGTCTTTCGCTTGAGTCCAATATTATTCAAGCCAGCCTGAAAGGTCTCTCGTCGGCGCGATCCAATGGGTCGACGCCGTCATCCCTTAACAGGTACCCGAGAGTCCAGTTTCACCTTAAGTCGACGTTTCCCGGCCGGGAAAATACTGTCAGGAACGGCCAGATGAAGGACCGCTCCCTGATTGGAAGCTAGCACATGCTGTCAAGAAATCGGGGTCTGGAATCTTGTGCGGAACGAAACCAATTTGCAATTAAGTGTCTTTGATTCAGTAGGCTGCGGACGGCCGAATTATTTTTAAAATACTTGTGACCGGGACTGGCTCGATTCACGGCCTCAGGAGAACCTCACGAACCTGCTGGAGTCTTCGTCGGCGTAGCTCCTGACTCACGTCGGCTTCACGTTCCAGTATGGCCAAAGCTGACGACACAAGGTCCAGCGCGGTATGCCCCGCTGTGTCGTGGACGTCCGGCTTCGCGCCTGCCGTCAGTAGAAACGAAATCAGCGTTGCGTCGGCCTGAGGGGCGGCAAGCATCATTGCGGATTGCCCGTCGCGATCACGCGCGGCCAACATCAGCGCCGACTGGCCGACGCTGTCCTGCGTGTTCAGATTTGCGCCAGCCGCGATCAGCACGCGAAATGTCTCTTCGGAGAGTGCAGCCCAGCCCGCGCTCGCGGCCATGAGCGCCGTTTGTCCCCTTTGGGTGCGAAGGTTCGGGTCGGCCCCGGCTTTGAGCAGGATCGCGATCACTTCAGGATCGCGCCTCAGCGCGGCACACATCAGAGTGGTGAAGCCGCTGGAATCCTGCGCGTTTACGTTCGCTCCTGCCGCCAGTTCCCGCTGCACCCCTCTCAAATCGCGCCTCAAGGCGTCGCGCATGAGATCGGTGAAGGCTGGTTTGGGAGCGGAGTCGCTATCGGTCCGGACCAAATCGTCGAGACTCTCCGGCTGCGGGTCGCCGCGAATCCAGTAATAGGTGCCGGCCAACTCGGTCACCTTCCGATAAAGCGCCCAATCCGGTGTGCCGGTATGGACGGATTTCTCCTGGTCGCCAATGTGAAGGGTGACGACAACTTCAGGGCCGTCGGCGGCGCCGAAGCCACGTTCGCAGAGACTCCAGAAATCCTCGGCGCGGTAGCTCTCAATCAGCGCGCGGGCGGCCGCCGGAGAGACCTGAGGTGTGGCCGCGCCTTCGATCCGGGCGCCGGGCTTCCCGTTCCAGATCACCGTACCGTCCGCCTGGAGGCGGACGCTGTAGTTCTGGCAAGGAAGAAGCGAGCAAGGACTCTTATCCTCAAGTTCGACGAAGTCGTTGTTGGCGATTTCGCTGGTGGGCGTCGCGATCTGGTCGTTGAAACATCGCCGCTGCGCCGGGGATTGCGCATAGGCGTTCCGGACCCAGCATCCGGAGGCTAGCGCGGCCGCGGTTATTATGAAAAGCGCGCATTTCGGATTTACCGACATGGAGGCCTTAGAGATAGAGACGTGGATTGGGGTGGCGCGGTGGTTTTTATTTTACGTCAGATGCATACGGTGGAACCGAGGGCAGGCAAAACTGCCTGCCCCACATCCGAAACATTTTCGGGGTAAAATGTGGTTGTGGATTTCGTGGCGTTCCAAATGAGGATTTCGCCCTGCGCGGCAATGAAAACAGGGGTGGGGAGAGTTTTGGATAATCACAAAAGTCTTCCACAGGGAACGCGGTTATGCTGAATTCCGGTCCCATGTCCCTGTCTGCCAGCATTGCGTCCGAAAAAGGTCTGCCCGCGAATATCGATGCCGAGAAATTCATTCTCGGGTCGCTGCTGCTCGACGACGCGCGGTTTATCGAAATTGCCGGTGTTCTGCTCGAGGACGATTTCGCGCTGGAGAAGCATCGCCGCATCTTCCAGCGGATGTCCGAACTGCACGATCGCGGCGAGAAGATCGACCGTGTCACAGTCGCGAACGAATTGTTTCGGCGGAACGAACTGGAATCGGTCGACGGGCTGAGCTATCTGGTTTCGCTCGACGACGGCCTGCCGCAGATTTCGAATCTGGACAGTTATGTCCGCATTATTCGGGATAAGGCGATGCTGCGGCGGATCGCGATGGCGTCGCAACACCTGATGAACCGGGCGCTGCTGGCGGAGGAAGATCCGAATACGATTCTGGCGGGCGCGGAAGAGACGCTGCTGCGGCTGGGCGAATCGCGGGGCGAGAAGGGGTTGATGACCCCGCTCGAAGTGATTCAGGGATATGAAGGCGGCCTGAATGCGTTTCTGGATCCGAGCAAGCGGATCAAGGGGATCAGCACGGGGTTCACGAAGCTCGACGAAATGACGAGCGGGCTGCACGCGGGTGAACTGATTATTCTGGCGGCGCGGCCTTCGATGGGGAAGACGGCGCTGGCGCTCAACATGGCGTGGCATATTGCGTCGCGGCTGTTTCAGCCGGTGGCGATTTTCTCGCTCGAAATGTCGCAGGAGTCTTTGCTGACACGTATGCTGTGCGCGGCGGCGCGGGTGGACAGCCAGCGGTTTCGCGCGGGTTATCTGAACGAGAAGGAGCGCCAGTTGCTGCGTGCGGCGGCGAATCAGATGGTGGAGGCGCCGCTCTATATCGACGACACGGCGGGCGCGAACCTGATGGACATGCACGCGAAGCTGCGCAAGCTGAAGCAGCAGCAGGGCAGTATCGGGATGGTGGTGGTGGATTATCTGCAGCTGATGAGCATTCGCGGGCGGACGGAGAACAGGAACCAGGAAGTCAGCCAGTTGTCGCGCGGGTTGAAGCTGATGTCGAAGGAACTGAATTGCCCGTTTCTGGTGCTGTCACAGCTGAGCCGCGCGACGGAAACGCGGCAGGGGGATCACAGACCGCAGTTGAGCGATTTGAGGGAGTCGGGGTCGATTGAGCAGGATGCGGATGTGGTGGGATTTATTTTCCGGCCGGAAGTTTATCAGCGGGATCGGGAGGATTTGAAGGGGGTTGCGGAATTGATTCTGGCTAAGCAGAGGAATGGGCCGGTGGGGAAGATTGATCTGGTGTTTTTGCATTCGCAGACGCGGTTTGAGAATCGGGCTGAGGATTTGGGGGAGGAGGCACCGGAGGGGTAGCGTTACTGTCGTTGCATGAGCTTCAACAGATCTTCGCCGCTTATTTGGCAGTCGCGCAGGATTTTGCTGAATAGACCTGGTCCGATAGTTTCGCCAGCGTGCGCTGGAACGACCGCGTGTCGGCCGTCCGCGTGGCGAAGAAAATGATGGCTGCCGCGGATGCGCGCAATCACGAAGCCCGCGTGGCCAAGCGTGTCGATCAGTTCGGTGCCGGTCAGCCGTGGATTTCGGCTCATGCTGCGATGACGACTCGCTGAATACCTACGAACTCGAGGTTGCTTTCGGGAGCGCCCTCCACTTCAAGGCATAACGCGATGGCCTCACGTATGCGGCGGTCGAGTTCGTCCAGAGATTTCGCTTGCGTGTGGCATCCCGGGAGAGCGGGGACAGAGGCGATATAGTAACCTTCTTCGTCCTTCTCGACGACGACGTCAAAATTGCGCGGCATGGCTACCCTCCAGTTTGATTTTAGACGACGGGGCGGTTCCGTTTGGAAATCGGATGGCGCCAGCGGCGATTCGCGCTCGCGGGAAATGATCCCGCGATTTTCCGGGGCGGGAGTTGGAGGCAGCGATCATTTCCGCCTCTTTGTCTTCGACAGTTTGCAATTGCACGCTGAAACCCAACGGATGCGTCGCTGTCGCGTTTGATGAACATCGACGCCCGCGAGAGACGTCCGAATCGCAGGGGTTTCTGACTCTCGGACTCATCCAAGGGTTTCAATCGTCAGCGATTGCTAAACTTGACGAGTGTCAGAGCAAGGAATTGAATCATGAGTTCCGAACCGCGAAAAGCATGGTTTCAAGAATACCTTCGCGATTGGGTAGAGGTCACTCGCAAAGAGACTTTTGACGCGCTCACTGATATCCAGCGGTCAAAAGCAATGGCGCGTTTCTTCGCAGAGAGAGTGCTCGGCCCGAGAAATCCGACGATACTGCCGTTTGCCGAGGAAGACATAGAAGCATCCGTGGTCGACGGAAAGGGCGATTGTGGCATAGACTTCATTTCCCGCGAGAACGGCGTCGTTTTGATTATTCAGGCGAAATACAGCGGCGGGAAAAAACTGGCGAAGCGCCCCCACGAAGAGGCCGCCGACCTTGAGTACTTTCGGTCGGTGCTCGGCCGTCTGAGCGATTTCCGCAAAATCGAAATGAACCAAGCCCTTCGGGAAGTCTCAGCCGAAATCGACTGGGATACGGACAAGTTCCAGCTATACTACATTACCCTCCGGCAACTGGCCGCAAACCAAGAGCACGCGGTCGGGCTAGGGGTTACCCCCGTCATCGACATCCCTGACCTCGCTGACCGGTGTGAGATGTATTTGCTCGATGAGAACAAACTCAATTCGGAACTTCGCGACGCGCTCAGCGTCGAGCAGTCTGATCCTACTACCTTCCGTCTGCATTTCGCCGGTAACGGTGAATCTCCACCGTGGATTAATCTCGGCACAACACATCGACAGTGCTACGTGGGACGCATTAGTGGTGCCCAGCTCGCAGCATTGTTTTCCGAACATAAGTCGAAACTCTTCGGGCTAAACATCCGGAATTACATTGGCGATAATGGGACCAACAAGACCATCAGGAAGACAGCGCTCGAGGCTGCGGACGATTTCTTTTTCTTCAACAACGGCATCTCAGCTTTGGCCACGCACATCCGACACGATACGCAAGATCCACGCACTCTGCTATGCGAGCGGCTGGCAATCGTAAATGGCGCCCAAACGGTACGATCCCTCCACAAGGCCCACGCAACCTCGGCGTCGGCAGCACGCGACGTCCACGTCCTTCTTCGATTGACGGAGTTTGGCACGAAGAAGACTGCGACCGAACAGGAGTTTCTCGATAACGTCACCAAGTACAACAACACACAAAACGCGATTAAGCTGTCGGACTTTCGGAGTAACGACAAGATACAGCTCGATCTGAGGAGGCGTTTTGACGCTTTGCCCTCGATAAACGGGAGGCGTTTTCTTTATAAAAACAAGCGATCAGGCGAGCGCGAAGCCGACCGCACGGTCATCGGGATGGAGGAATTCGTCAAGACCCTTTATTCGTTTCTTTTTGGCCCCGATGATATGTTCGGAGGGACTGGACACGTATTTGATGCAACCCAGGGCGGAGGCTATGCCAAACTTTTCGGTAACAACGACGAAATCTTGCCGACTTTGACCAACGAGGTCTTCGCCCGCTACGCTGGCATTTGGTTTTTCTGCGCTGAAGCCAGAGAGAGATGGCGCACTAAGAGCCGCGAGAGCAAAGACCCGTCTCTCGAACGCAGATGGATGTTTTTTTATGCACTCGGTCAGTCTCTACGTACGGCCTACGCGGGTCAGGAGCCTGCGTTGGACACAACGTTGTGCTCATTGAGCAACCCGTCGTGGATTAAACAGCCGGAAGACGGTCCGGTGAAAAAGATAATTACGCGTCACTGCAAGCTCGCGTTCAAGAGTCTCAGCGACGCGTACAAGGAAGCATCCAGAGACCCGGCATTTAAGCATCGTAACTGGTTCAGGGCACAGGCCACTCTTGCGGCGGTGACGGAACATATGGCTAGCTCTTGGACGCTGCTTTCAGATCATGCCACGGACTATATCTTCGCTCAAAAATAGGCGACCAACGCTACGACAAGTTGTTTTGAACTGAGCTGATTCACGAATCAACATTAACTCTCCCTCTCGAGATCAGGGTCCCGTGTCATGGATGGTCGTCTTCCGTACAGTGGGATTGCCTCGCCTCTTCACCGCATACGGTGCGCGTGAAATCCCAACCGGGCTCCATTGAAGAGGAGCTGGTTATTCGAATTATCTCCGCGCGAAAGGCGACTCCGGCGGAAAGGAAACTTTATGAAAAAAGCGCGGCCAACTGAAGACCAGAAGAAACAACTCGCGGCGCTGGATGCGATCCGCGACGCCGACATCGATCTCAGCGATATTCCCGACCAGGCGGGTAAATCGGGTTGGGTCCGCGCCTCGATGTACAGGCCGCTGATGCGGGCGATCTCCATCCGTCTGGCCGAGCCGGATATCGCGCTCGCGCAGGACCTGGCAGGCAGGAAGGGCCTTCCCTATCAGACCTACATTCAACAATTGCTGCACGATGCGCTGGATCGGGAACGTGCGGGACGGTAGCACAGGCCGGGCACTCACCGACTGGTTTACCGGCTTATCAGAATTCGACCGAGCACTTCATTTCTGCCATTCGTTCAGCGGCAGGCCGCTCCCGGCAATGATCGAACGCATGGTGCCCAGCGGCAACACTTTGCCCGCATGTTGCGCGACGATCACCTGTTTCGATGTTGCCTGGTTTCGCCATTTTTGATGGCTTCCCGATTGCCCTGCGAGTCCGTATCCGTGTCGTTTCAGAACGGTCACAACCTGAGCGGCCGTGAGGCGGGGCGTTCCCCGGTCACCCAACCGTGACCTCGTCCAGCCTGGCGTCGCGCGAAAGCTCGACGTCAGACGGCGCCAGGTAGAGTTCGATGGCCTCTTTGATGTTTCGTTTCGCCTCTTCCTCCGTATCTCCTGCCGACGCGCAGCCAGGCAGTTCCGGACAGACGGCGGAGAAAGCCTGAGCGTCCGGGTCGTACTCAAGCACAATGCGGAACTTCATGCCTTCATTATATTGCCGAAGGGCACTCACGGATTCTACTTTGATGGGCGAGGCGTTACTGACCGCGAGCATATTCGAGGTCGAGCGTTAAGTCGGCGTCGGCATAATGCCGGGGGATGGCGCGGCTGGTTACCAAATCGGCGAAGGCATATCGCGACGATCCAGCCAGGTCGCAGGCCTTGCCGATGGAGAGAATGCCTTGTGCGTAGAGAGCTACGGCGAGTTCGCTTCGAAGGCACGGCTCAACTTCGGGGTCGGGGAGCTTGAGGCTGGCTGCCACAGATTCCGGGATGTCGAGATGCAGTGTCAACGGTACCTGCTCTTTTGATTCCACGTTCGAGCAGTTTCGGAGTTATCGTAGACGTTTTACATGGCTCTCAGGACGCGGCGAAGCGCCACGAGGCCGAGCGATGCTCGGCCGTACAGACTGAAGTCCGTACCCACAATTGGCGGGTTACTGCCTGCATTCGGCCTATAGAATCGGTGAAATTGCTCTAGTATGGGCCGAAGGTGCGATCCGGTGGCAGCGCAGGCAATTACATCATCACATCTGATGCTAAGATGAAGTCATGAGAACAACAATCGACCTTGACGATGAGTTGCTGCGGACGGCCAAGGCGATCTCAGAGGCGAGGCACCAGACGCTCTCGCGTACCATCTCGGATCTGGCATGGAAGGGTCTGCGGCCGGAAACGCCGGCCTACGCCACGCGAAACGGTTTCCCCGTTCTTCAGGGCTCGTCTTCCGGCGAGCCGGTCACGCTGGAACACATTAAAGAAATGGCAGCGGAGTTCGAGGACGGGAGACTGGCCGCCGGGTTACTTCGTTGATCTGGCTTTTCGATGTCAACGTACTGATCGCCATCGTCGACCCGGTTCATCCGTTTCACATCTCCATTCACCGTTGGCTGGAGCGGCATCCTCAAGCGACGTGGGCGACGTGCCCTATCACGGAAAACGGCTTGGTCCGAATCGTCTCGCAGCCGGCATACAAGGGTACGAGGATGACTCCAGCCGAGCTTATTGTAGTGCTTCGGGCGATGAAGGAATCCGATTCCTGGACTCATACGTTTTGGTCTGACGACTATTCGATTTCGGAAGCGGCAAGCGTGATGGCCGATCGACTGGTCACACCGGCGCAGATCACCGACGTCTATCTGGCGGCACTTGCGATGTGCAAAGGCGGCAAACTGGTGACCTTCGACCGAGGCATCCCGTGGCAATGTGTTTCCGGCGGAACAGCGGCGCTGATCGAGATTCCGTCAGACTGAAAGTGCACGGTCTGGTTGAAATAATGGAGAGCAGTGCCAGCGAACGAGAAGAGCTTCGACCGCAGCGCGGACGGATCTTAAAGTTCTGTTGCGTTGATATAGTTGCGCAGGATTGCGCGGCCTGTCTTCTCGTCGCCGGATAGAATGAGGTCGATTGCCTCACGAAGCAGGGCGTTGCGAAACCGCGGTTCGCGTTGGGCGCGTTCGCGGATCGTTTCGCGGAAATCTTTGGTCAGTGGCATGGTGTTTCTCCTGAGCCTTCTTATTCCACTTTAAGGCACAGTCCAATGGCCTCGCGTATGCGGCCTGACGTGGTTGCAACTGAACTCCATAACGGATAGTATAGTTTTGTGGGAAAACGCACACAATCCACGTTCACGGCTTTTTTCTACATGCTCATGATGTTGCTGGTGTGTGCCCGAAACAGCCGCGCCAATAACTTCATCCTGACCAACGGGAATTTTGCATCAGAGGGCGCAAGCTACGGTTCGGGCCTTTTCGCGACCACCGGGTGGACGAATGAATCGGGCCTGAACATTCAGGCTTCTATTGCTCCCTCGGGTTTTGAGGACACCTCCTCCGACGACGGAAGCAATTACCTGCGCCTTGTTTCCGATACTGCGAATTCGCAGGATATAGGCTTCATCGTGCAGGATTTGGGGACCATGGTTGCAGGTGACACCTATACTTTTACCGGCGATGATCTCGGTGGCCTGGGCGTGCTCCCCTGGGGTGCTACCGTCGAGCTGACCTCGGACGGAGGCCTCGTCCCCTCGACCGTCTACAGCTCGCAAATCCTCAGTGGCGTTGGCCAGGGCGTCGTGAACGTCGGCGCTTTGGATATCTCCTATACAGCGACGTCGGCGGATAACGGCAATCCGCTGTTTCTGTGGCTGCGGGCCGCTCCGTCCGGCGCTGGCCAGGACATTCGTGGCGGCCTGGCTGACATCCAACTTACGATCACCACTGCGTCTACGCCCGAACCGGGAAGTGTCGTTCTAGTCTCCATCGGGCTCATTGCGCTGGGACTCCTTCGCCGGCGGCAGCGGATGGGCGCGCACGGCGTTTACTAAACAGCTACCGGCTGCAAGTTTTCCTGTCCTTTGCGGCTCGCCTTCTGCAGAGCCAGTCACGCTGGAACATGTTCAGGAAATGGCTGCGGAGTTTGAGGACGGGAGACTGGCCGCCGAATTACTTCGTTGATCGTTCGAAGTGCTCCGGCAATAGCCGCGAATAAGACTTGTCGCCTGTAGAGCGTACGCGCGGAGCCGGGGATGTCGAGACGAGTTTCGACACGGTGGGGGGCACGGCGCCCGCTTTGGCTTTTTCAACGCGCGTATTTGTGCGAGGGAAGCGACTTCGTGTCGGGATGAGCCCGTGGGAACCCGAGATTCGCTTTTACCAAGGGCAGGCGGAACCGCCTGCCCCACACAGACACACAGACTTGCTGGTCAAAGAATGTGATGAGGGGAAGATCCAAGCCATGGGCTTGATCTGAGTTTATCTGAGTTACACGATGCCATTGGCGGCGGGGTGTGGGGAGTGCTCTTATTGATATATGGTATTTCGCTGGAAGACCCGGATTTTATTCATGGATACCGACGCGAGCGGGCGCATTCATTACACTGCTCTGTTCCGGTATTTCGAGGCGGCGGAGATTGAATTCTTTCGCGAGATCGGGGTGCTGCACGATCATCCGACAACCGCTTTTCCGCGCGTGCATGTGGAATGCGATTATTCGCGGGCGATTCGTTACGACGATTTGCTGACGATTGAGGTTGCGGTGGGGCGGATTGGAAATACGTCGGTACAGTTGAAGTTTCGGGTGCTGAAGGATGAGGTTGAAGCCGCTAAGGGGAATGTGGTGATTGCGAGTCTGGATCTGGGGACTCAACGCGCGGTGGGCTTGCCTGCGGGGATTCGGGAGAGGCTACAGCCGTATTTGGCCACGGAGTGAACGCGGCGAAGCGCCACGAGGCCGAGCTGCGCTCGACCGTACTGGGCTAAAGCCTACGGCTGAAGCGTGTACCCACAATTGCCTGGCTTGTTGCCTGCGTATCAGGTCTAAAGTATGCCCTCATTGAGGAGATCAGGGCGGAGTTTGCGCGTTTTTTCGAGGGCTGCCTGTTTGCGCCATTTTGCGATTTCGGCGTGATGGCCGCTGAGGAGAGCGTCGGGCACTTTCCAGCCGCGGAAATCGGCGGGGCGCGTCCATTGCGGGCAATCGAGGATGCCTTCGGTAAAGGATTCGTTGATGGATGAATCTTCATTGCCGAGGACGCCGGGGAGCAGGCGCGCGACCGTATCGACAACGACTGCTGCCGCCAGTTCTCCACCGCTCAGAACGTAGTCGCCGATGGAGAGTTCGTCATCGGCGAGATGCCGGGCTACCCGTTCATCCACGCCTTCGTAGCGGCCGCAGATCAGGAGGAGTTCTTCATTCGCGGAGAGTTCGCGCGCGACCTGTTGGGTGAATTTGCGGCCCTGAGCGGAAAGCAGGATGACGCGCTGGTTCGGAGTGCGGGTGGGCCAGATGGATTCTACGGCGTCGAAAATGGGTTCGGGCTTCAGGAGCATGCCTTCGCCGCCACCGAAGGGTCGGTCATCGACGGTGCGATGGAGGTCGTGAGTCCAGTTACGGAGATCGTGAAGGTGAATTTCGAGCGAGCCGGATTTTGCGGCGCGCGCTACTACGCCCTGGCGGAACGGGCCGTCGAAGAAATCCGGGAAGATCGTCAGAAGATGGAACTTCATGCCTGGATGGGATTTTCGAGACCGTCGGGAAGGTTGGTTTCGATGACGCGGTCGGACGGGCGGATGTCCACGCAGATCGCTTTCACAAAGGGAATCAGGATGCGGCCGCCATCGATCTGGAGCAGCGAGGGTCCGCCATATTCTTCCCAGCCTGTGACGCGGCCGATGACGCGCTTCGACTGATGGTCGCGCACTTCGCAGCCAATGAGATCGGACTGGAAGTATTCGCCGGGATCGAGAGCGACGCGTTCTTCGGGCGGAATGCGGACTTCGGCTCCACGGAGGAGTTCGGCGTCATTCATGGAATCGACGCCGGCAAATTTGAAGACCAAGGTTCCCAGATGATCCCAGACGCGCTCGACCTTATATTCATTGCCCGCTCCGAAGAGACGGACTGATTTGAGTTGGGCGAAGCGTTCCGGATGGCCGGATTGCGATACGGCTGTGATTTCGCCCCGGACGCCGCGCGGACGCACGAGGACTGCGACGGTCACCCAGTCGGAGGTGACGCCGCTACTCAAGAATCTCCAGCGTGAAACGCCGGTTGAGTTTCATGCCGGCCGCGCCGAGAATCGTGCGGATGGAGCGCGCGGTGCGGCCCTGCTTGCCGATCACTTTGCCCAGATCGGAGGGAGCCACTTTCAACTCGATTACGGTTATCTGCTCACCCTCCACCGAGGTGACGACAACTTCCTCCGGCACGTCGACCAGAGATTTGGCGATATCTTCAATGAGTAGTTTCATCGGCTCCCCTCAGTTTTTGTGCACCGCTCCTTCACAGTCGCGGCTCCGAAAGGCCGCGAGCTACGCGGCTACTTTGGCCGGGTGGTTCTTCACGAGGCGCGCGACGGTCTCAGACAGCTGCGCACCGTTTTTGACCCAATGCTCAATGCGGTCATGAACCAGGTTCACGGTTTCCGGGGTTGTCAGCGGATTGTAGTTGCCGACCACCTCCAGATTGCGGCTGTCGCGCGCACGCTCCTTTTGAATCACTACCACACGGTAGAACGGCTTCTTTTTGGCGCCGAAACGCGCCAGGCGAATCATCAACATTACTTTATTGTCCTCTAAATTCTAAAATCCGGGTAATCCGAGCCCGCCCAGTTTTCCCAGCCTCTTGCCTAATCCTTTGCCAAGAGAGCCAAAGCTGCCGGACATGCTCTTCATCATTTTCCTGGCCTGCCCGTACTGCTTGAGCAGACTATTCACTTCCTGCACCGACGTTCCACTGCCCTGCGCGATGCGGCGACGCCGGCTGCCGTTGATGAGCATGTGGTTGTTGCGCTCTTTAGGCGTCATCGAATCGATGATCGCCACAATGCGCGTCAACTCCTTCTCATCCGGCTGCAGATTCTGCAGATCTTTCATCATGCCAACTTTCGGCATCATTTTCAGGATCGATTCGAGCGACCCCAACTTGCGCAACGATTTCAGCTGATCGCGAAAGTCCTCCAGAGAGAACTCGTTATCCATCAGCTTACGCTGCATTTCTTCCTGCTGCTTGCCGTCGAAGGCTTCCTGCGCCTTTTCGACGAAGCTGACGATGTCGCCCATGCCGAGAATGCGCGAGGCCGCGCGGTCGGGATGGAAGGGTTCGAAGGCGTCTGACTTTTCGCCGAGGCCGACGAATTTCAGCGGCTGGCCGGTGACGGAGCGGATGGAGAGCGCCGCGCCGCCGCGGGCATCGCCATCCATTTTGGTGAGGATGACGCCGGTGATGCCGAGCTTTTTGTGGAACTCGTCGGCCGATTTGACGGCGTCCTGCCCGGTCATGGCGTCGGCGACGAAGAGGATTTCGACGGGGTTCAGCAGTTCTTTCAACTGCTGCAATTCATCCATCAGGGTGTCGTCAATGTGGAGACGGCCGGCGGTATCAACGAGCAGGACGTCGCGGCCGGCGTTGGTGGCTTCGCGGCGGGCGGAACGAGCGAGATCGACGGGGAGAGTTTCTTCGGGCGTGCCTGCGTAGATGGGCGCTTTGATTTCGCGCGCGATGATGGCGAGTTGCTCGCGGGCGGCGGGGCGGTAGATATCGACGGAAACGAGTTGCGGGCGGTGACCGTTTTTCGCCAGCCAGCGGGCGAGTTTGCCCGTTGAGGTTGTCTTACCGGAGCCCTGGAGGCCGACGATGAGAAAGACGCTGGGCGGATCGTTGGCGAAACGGAGTTTGGATTCGTGGCCGCCGAGGATTTTGACGAGTTCGTCGTTGATGATGCCGATGACTTGCTGCGAGGGGGAGAGCGAGGAGAGGACTTCCGTGCCCATCGCGCGGACTTTGACGCTTTCGATGAGCTGCTTGACGACCTTAAAATTGACGTCGGCTTCGAGAAGAGCGACGCGAACTTCGCGCAGCGCCGATTCCATATTTTCGGCGGACAGGCGACCTTCGCCGCGCATGTTCTTGAAAACGCGCTGCAGTTTGTCGGAAAGGTTGTCGAACATTCGTCAGTCTGGGTCGCCCGGGGATCCTGCAATCGGGCACGCGGAGAGCCAATTCGGGAGACATTTCATTGTACTAAGCGGGTTTAGTTCTCCGAGGGGCGCTCGATGTGATCGATGACGAGGAAATCGCCGGGGCCTTTAGCTGCCTCAAGCTTCAGCCCGAGTTGCTCCTGCAGGGCGGTAAAGATTGACGTGCCACCAATCGGGTCAGATGCTGCCGGTCCGTTCCGGTTGTCGTCCTTACCGGGAATTGGGCCTGGTGTTGTTTCATCGGGCGCAAATTCCAGGTGGAAGTCAAACGTTCCCGCGATCCCCGTTTTGTCAATCCCCGTTTTGTCAATCATGGGGCGATCCAGGATGATGCTGAGAAATGTGGAGAAATTCAGGAAACTGGCTCCGGGCACGTCGAGCTTCAGATTTGGACCGTTTCTTGCGGTGCGCATGCCGCCCAGACCACACAGAGGCTTGCCACCCGTGTCAGGCAGCGGCTCTCCGAGTACGTGCTGAATGCAACTCCCTTCCTGAGACGGATGGAATTTGGGGCCGGCTTTCGCCACAGTCAACGTGTAAACCGGGATCTCTCTGGTCTCGCGGTGGGCCCTGAGCTTAAACCGGTCTTCGAAAAGCGCCCACAGCATCGGACCACGCATCATCTGTTCGCCTGGAACGCCGTCCGCCTCCGCGTCGATTGCGTAGCGGTCGGAGTTGAGCCATGCGGGGGCACCCTCGATCGCCAGACCCCGTCCTGGCCGCTGCGCCGCCGCGTCAGAGCTCGTGTATGCGTTCGCAATGAAACCGAGCATCGGGGCGCAGGCGATGTGGAGCCTTCCGGGAGATCTTGCGGGTGGGCCGCCGCCGCTCCTGCCTGGGCCATCGCCATCCTTGCAAAGCTTGATGGAAGCTGCGTCGAATCTGGGAGTGGTCGTAGTCCCGGATTGACCGTGGATCGCGGGCGTGGCGATAATGCCGAATACGACCGGCACCGCGAGCCCCGTTGCCAGGGCTATTGTCGTTCCCAAGCTCTGTTTGAGCCCAAGGTAGTTGACCGTACATCTCATGTCAAAGTGACGCGCGAGATGTGTGAAGCGTGGAGTCGGTTCCTGCCCTGGTTTTCAGAGTGCCTTCCCACGCCGTCGGTCACGAACGATCCGCACCCGCCTTTTTGGCCGCGGTCTCGCTCGGTCTCAGCCTTCTTGTTCGAGAACTTCGCCAAGAGGCATTTCGATGACGCCCGCTCTGAGAACACCATCGGCGACTTCCGCCAGATTCCCGCGCGTCGCGATCCATCCGCAGCCGCGAACGGGATCGACGATCCAGCAGACGGGAACACCGATGGCAAAATAGTCGTCCAGTCTCTCCATCATGTCGCGCATGCTGTCGCCGCGTGAGAGGATTTCAATGCAGACCAATGGCGCGGTCCGGACGATCTCTTCGCGCGGCGCGTTAGCTGAGACCAGCATCAGGTCCGGCACGCGAAAACGGCTGGTTGTGATCTGGAGCCTGACTTCCAAAACGGCGCGAAAACGCCATGCGATCTCACGCGCCCGCAGCCAGGCACCCATGTTCAGTTGCAGCCTGCCGTGGCTGAATTCGCCGATTTTTCGCTCGAGCACCTCGCCGTCAATGAAATCGCGGTCCGGGCGCCAGACCGTCGCGAGATACTCCTCCACCGGGATCAGAGTCGCCGTTGCCATACGTATTTATTGTAATCGCAAATCGGTATCGACGTTTTCCGAACCTGCGCGGATCGAAACCGTCAGCTGCCAGCCCGTCAGATGAATACAGCGGGCGAGACGTGAAACCGCTCGGCCACGCGCTTCGCCTGTTCCTTGCTGATGTCGCGCCGTCCGGAGAGAACATCGGATACCCGGCCACGCCCGCCGAAGATCGGAGCCAGTTCGATCGCCTTCAGACCATTGGATTCCATCAAATATTGAAGCGCGCCCAACGGAGTTCCTTCCGGGAGACGGTATTCCGCTTTTTCGAATTGTTCGATCAGGCTGACGAGAAGCTCCAGAAGGGCTTCTTCTTCATGATTCCTCCCGTCGTCGCCTTTCTTCATGAGGGACTCAACGATGGCGAGCGCAGCTTCGTTCGTTTCCGTGTCGATCACCTTGGGCACGAATTTCGCCAACAGACGTCCGTAACGCCCGATGTTCAGGTCCTCCGGCGACGCGATGGGTTCGAGCGCGATCATTTCTTCCATTCTCCTTTGTCGCACACCTTGTGGGAGAGGATGGCTGATATACAGAGCCTGTCTCGAAGACTGATGAACGCAATCAGTCGATATCGATTCTGCGCGATATCGAAAACCGTTTTGTCGCCGATGAGGTCCGAACTGGCCACCGTCGCTTTCACGTCGGCGCTCGATTTCCGTTCGCCCGCGCACAACGCGCCTCTTCAGTTCCCGGTCGGCACGCGCTCGATGTGGTCGACGACGATGAGTTCATCCCTGTGGGTGGTTGGTTCCAGTTTCAGGCCGAGGGCTTTCACGGCCTCGAACGCGGTCACCATGTCCGGATCGTTGGCTGCGGTTGGCCCGTTGCCCTGGGGCCCGTAATCCATCGTGAAATCGTACGAACCCTTGAGACCGGTCATATCTATGACGGGCCTGTCGATTGCCCAGGGATTCAACCTCTCCACGCCTAAACGAGCCATCCGGCTCAGTTCGTCCGCAAGCATCTGCATCGTTTCCTTGTGGCAGATCTTCGAGATTCCCGCGTAGCAAATGGCCGCGTTCGAGTCGTCCGCTGTCGATTCGTGGAACTTCGGACCGTCTTTGGCGACCATCAACGCATAGGCCGGCACCACCTTTTGTTCGTGATGGATCGCCAACCCGAATCGCTGCGCCAGAAGCGTCTGCATCATCTCCGGAACATCGTTCGTCGAAGTTCCGGCGGGCAGGTTGGCCTGCACGTCGAAGTGCTCTTCGCTTAACCAGTCCGGCCCGACGACCTGATACTGAAGCACACGATAAGCCATCTGAATCAACTGGCGCAGAGTGACGCTTCCCATATTGACCCTGTCTGCGTCGTTGTGTATGTACTGCCTCTCAAACTGTTCCCTCGGTGTTCCCGGCGCGGCTGGCCTGATGGAAGCAACTTCAAACGCAGGTTTCGGCGGGCTTTGTCCGCAAACCAGACTGCTTAACAAAACCGCGAGGCACGCACGGTGCATTCAGTGGATCCTTCCAGACTTCGTATTTCGATCTTCAATTTCCGGTTGGCACTCGCTCAACATGGTCGATGACGACAATGTCATCGACACGTTTGGTCGGCTCCAGTTTGAGGCCAAGAGGCCTCACGGCATCGAAGGCGGTAAATAAATCGACATCCGTGTTCGGACCCTCAAGCGGTCTGCTGTAGCCGTAGTCAAACGCGAAGTCGTAAGTTCCTTTGAGACCGGTCTGGTCCAACACGAACCGGTCGATTGCCCACCCGGTCCCCATGCGCCCGCGATACGGCAGAACCAGCATGTCGACAAGGTCCTGCATGGTCGTCTTATGGCAGATTTTGTGGACACCGCCGGTGCAGTCCGGGCCGTCTGCGCTTCCAGCCACCGATTCGTGAAATTTCGGGCCGTCTTTCCCCACGGTCAGGGCATACACCGGTTCCTCTTTCTGATCGTGATGGATCGCCAGTTTGAATCGTTCCGCCAGCAGCGCCTGCATCATCTCCGGGACTTGGTCTTTCGATGAACCCGGTGGGAGAGTGGCCTGGATGTCGAACCGCTGCTGCGTCGTCCAGTCGGGCGCGACGACCTGATCCTGGGGTACGCGATATGCCAGTGCGACCACCGTGGCCAGGGTGACCCCGCTCAGGTCTACCCGGGACGCGTCAATGACTTTGCGACGCTGCTCCGTCACGCCGCGAGCGGCTTGATGGAGGCGACTTCAAATGCGGGTGTCTTCTGTGGACTCTGACCGAAAGAAAGAGCGCACCATAACATCGTCAGATAAATCGGTTTCATTCAATGTTCCGCTTACTACTCATCACGTAGTATCGCACAGCGTAATAATTCTGTTTGTCAAGGCTCCGACGGAGTCCGGCAGCCCTTCCGAATGCGCAGCATTATTCAAAAAACGAAGCGGTCGGAATATCGAAGCCGGGGAGCAAACTGCTGGCGATATTCTGTGTGGAATCGAAGGTCGTACTGCCCGTGCTTTTGTGAATCTCCACGGTGCGGGACTTCGGAAAGACCTGCCATGCTTCGGCAGCACCATTGCGAAGGTAAGCCCGGACCTTGTCGTGGCTTTCGGCCGCGCGTTCGGTGGGGGAGATCACTTCGATGGCGATGTCGGGCCCGCCTGGGACGGGTATGCGATCCTGATCGAGCTGCCGCGCCTTTTCAGCAAGAAGAACACAAACATCCGGGCGCAGGCGCAATAAATCCGATAAGGCGAACTCTATGTCCGCGAATGCGGCGCCTTTCCCGTTGGCCAAATACTGCCGCAGCGCCACAAGAATGTTGAATACAATCGCCTGATGGCGCGGCGTAGGACTGGACACCTCTATTGGATCTCCTTCGAGCAGTTCCCAGCGGCGGCCTTCCTCGTAGGGGAGCGCGTCAAACTGCAAACCGGACATTGTGGTTGCTGTCGCCATAGCAGTAATTCCTGACTCCATTATGCCCCGAATCCGCGCCCTGCGTGCATTCCGACGGAATTAGTCAGTTCTCAGTGGGGGCGCGCTCGACATGATCCACGACGAGGATTTCGTAGGTGTGCTTCGACGGCTCCAATTTCAGGCCGAGGGCCCTCATGGCTTCGAACATGGAAACGACATCCGCGTCGGCGGCGGGCGGAGGAGCGTCGGGTTCTCTGCGGCCTCCGTTGTCACGTCCCGATACCAGATCGAAATCCCAGAAGCCCTTGAGCCCCGTCATATCGACTACACGTCGATCCAGCGCGCCCGGCATGTTGGCGAACCCCGGATGCTTCTCCGCCATCCGCACAGGATTACTCAGCAACGCGGCCAGGTTTTCCATGGTGACGTGGCGGCAGGCTTTGCGGAAACCGCCGTTGCAACCCCATTTGGCCTGATCCTCTTCCGTCGATTCGTGAAACTTCGGACCCTCTTTCACGACCGTCAGAGCATAGACCGGCAGCTCTTTTTCCTCGCGATGGACCACCAGCTTAAAACGCTCCGCCAGCAGTGTCTGCAACATCTCGGGCACTTGTTCTTTCGTCGAGCCCTGGGGAAGTTTGGCCTCGATATCGAAGCGCAGTTCGTCGGTCCAGTCGGGCTCGTGAATCTGATCGTCGGGGAGGCGGAACGCCATCTGGATCACGGAAGCGAGGGGGATGCTTCCAAGGCTGACTCGCGCATCGTCGATTTTGACGTACACTTTTCCAGACTGGAATAGCTGCATTGGCGCACCCGGGGGGCCAGGTCTGACGGAAGCGACTTCGAACGCGAGCTTTGCGGGCGGGCTCTGCGCGAACGCCAAACCGCAGAACACCAACGGGAGACAGAGTCGTATCATCGGGCAACCTCCTTTCGTTTCACACTTGATGTAACGGCGCGCGCGGGCAAAATCTAACGCCCCGCGTTACCTGTTCCAGTCCTGCGCGAGCATGCTGAACACGCGCAGGTCCACCCATCGGTCATGCAGCCATTCGGCTTCGCGCAGAATCCCCTCTTCCACGAATCCAAGACGCCGGGGGATCGCGCTGCTCCGATGGTTCCACGTTGCGCAGCGGATCTCGATGCGGTGCAGTCCCAGGTTAAGAAAACCTTCGGTTACGATCGCGCGGCAGGCAGCGGTTACTATGCCTTTGCCTTCATGCGCCGCATCAATCCAGTAGCCGATGCTGGTGCTCCTGTGCCTGGCATCAAGGCGGTGGAGCCCGATGGCGCCGCAGAGCTCACCCCGCCGCCGGATCGTCATCGTGAGACTCTCGCGAGCCGCGAATTCTGCGATGCGGTCGTTCAGGAACCGGCGCATGTCGTCGATGGAATAATGGGGCCCCGTCCAGTACAGCCAGCGGTGCAGACGATCGCGGTTCCGGTCTATCAGCGCATACAGTTCTTCGGCATCTTCGGGACGGACCGCTCGCAATGCAGTCTCGCCATCCAGTTCAATGGTCAGATTGTCTTCCGCAAGGGCAGCGTTTTGCTCCATAATCCGTTCCCCAGACTCAGGCACACTTGAGTCGCACTCGTCAACTCGTCATCCAGCAGGACATTGGCTTGCCACACCCCGTCTCCGACGGAGCTGATTGTATGAGATTGCATCATTTTGCCGCCCACGTCAATATGTACGTCGGCAATACCGAGGGTTTCAGCCGAAGACCTGAAATAGCAAACCAGAGATCCGCCCCGGCCGATCGCGATCCGACTGTCGCCCGGCGGTTGAAGCTCGACGCTGCATAACTCGGGTGGGTCCGTGGGCAACAATTCGGAGGGAAGCGCGACCGCGTTGCCCGATTCATCGGTCATTTCGAACTCCACGGCATTGCTCAACCGGCTGTGCCTGGTGCGGATCCGAACCCGATGACGACCGGGCATCAGACCTGGTGGGCGGTTGCAATCCGCCTGCCACGCACCCGCGGCACTGGCGGTGACGACCAGCGCCTGGGTTCCGAAGCCATCTACTTCCACGAACAGGTTATCGGCGGTGAGGTCGGTTTCCGCAGATTTGAAATAGCAGCACAAGTACTCGTCTTTCAGAGGATGAAAGCGGGCCATCTGCGTGCGGTTATTGACGACCGCGTTCAAATGCGGCGCAACTCCGATGGCCTCTGGTTCCGGCCAGTGACGGCGGCAAACCACGGAGCCCCGCTGGTTCGTCACGTCTTTCAGTTCGGCCTGCGCAAAGCCGGCCGAGCGGCACATGGCCAGCAGCCCTTCCGGCGACGGACCGCACCAGTTGTCGATCTGGCCGCCCAGTTCGGTGCGCTCGTAAAATTCCATCACGGCGGGAATGGTGCGAGCTTCGGAGGCGATCACGAAGGACTCGATCAGCGCGAGGTCTGTACAGAGTTCGACCACTTTTTCGAGACCGAGCAGTGGATGCCGCAGGTGGTAGAGCACGCCGAAGAACAGCACGATATCGAATGTGCCAAGCCTGGCGGCGGAAAGCTCACCGACATCGAGCGTCAGATACTCGACGCTCGAGTTCAGCAGTTCGCGCGCTTCGAGAAACGTGTTAAGCGCCACGCAATCTACGGCGACTACCTGGGCGCCACGCCGCTCACACTCGAAACTGAACCAGCCGTCCCAGGCGCCAATATCGAGAACCCGTTTGCCGCCCAGATCTTCCGGCAGGCCGAAGAGGCTGAGCCGCCAGCGCAGATGTTCAACGGTCTGGAGGCCGGGGAGTACGCTGCCGTCCGGCAGCTCGATCGTGTGATAGCGGAAGCGCGACTGAACGCGTTGAGCAAGCTGTTGGACGCGAGTGTCGAAGCCGCGATCGCCGGCTGCGATTCGTAGTTGCTCATCTGCGATCGGATCTGGCGCCATCAGGCTCAGTTTACAGGGAGAGGTCAGCCTGCTGCAGCAGCCGGTACACCAGCGCTACGGGCAGGCCCACCACGTTCGAATACGAGCCGTCGATCCGCTCAATCCAGCGAGACGCGATTCCCTGAATCGCGTAGGCGCCCGCCTTGTCCATCGGCTCGCCGGACGCGACGTATTCAGCGATTTCCGCCCGCGTCATGGGGCCGAACCAAACGGCGGTCGAGGCCACTTCGAGCGCAAGCCTGTCGCCGCCACGCAGGAGGCAAACGGCGGTCAGGACATCGTGACGCCGGCCCGCCAGGACCGTCAGCATGCGTGTGGCATCGGCGGCGTCGCCTGGCTTGCCAAGGATTTGCGTGCCGAGAACCACCGTCGTGTCGGCGGCCAGAACGATATCGGAGTCTGAGACGTGGACGGCGCGGGCTTTCTCTTCCGCCATACGCAGAACGTAATCGCGCGGCATCTCGCCGGCTTGCTGCGTTTCGTCGATATCGGCGGCCTGCACACGAAATGGAATTCCGGCGGCGGCCAGCAATTCGGCACGTCGCGGAGACCGTGAGGCCAGAATCAGCCGGCTAGCGTCCACTGCCACCTGGATGACCGCCGTATTTTTTCTCGCCAGCTTCCACCGCAATTGGCAACGTATTTTGTTTTGGCGGCAGCGGGCAGGTGGCGAATGCGATGAATGCGCAGGGCGGATTGTAGGCCTGATTGAAATCGAGGACGACGGTTCCGTTCTTCGGTTTATCGGTATCGAGGAAACGACCCGGCGCGTAGGTGGTGCTTCCGCTTGTAGCGTCTTTAAACATGAAAGAGAGCGAGCCATCGTCATCGGCCACAGGTTCCAGACGCAGCGTTTTTCCGTCGATCGCGAACTCGGCATAGCCGGGCGAAGACTCTTCGTCCGTCATCCCCAGAATGTTAGTGATCCGGATCTTTTTCGGTGTGGAATACGCAACCCACTTCGCATTCACGCGCCAGGCCTGCGAGACGGGAAACCATTTGCAACCGGTGAAATTGCGGCGGGTGGCGGCGGATGGATCACGCAGGCGCACGCCGGTTTTTTCGCCTCTTTTGATCATCGTGAGCGAGATGCTTCCTACCTGCAGGACATCGGGATGATCGTCGGTATCGGGTTTCAACGCGGGAGAGGCTGTTTTGGGCGAGGCCTTGCCATCGATCGTGGCGCTGATGCCACTGGCGGGCTCGAACGTCACGGCTCCGGCTTTCATTCGCAGGGTTCCCGCGTGGCGAGGCGCGCCGGCGGGCAGCACGACATCCGACTGCGGATCCGACCCAAGCGTCATCGCACCGTCATGCAGCCAGAACAGCCCGGCGACGGATAGCCAGCCATCGGGCTTCCGGAGGCTGTCTTCGCGATGCGCGCGAAAGTCAGCTTCGAGCTTCGCGAAAGGCACGCTCGCCGCGCCGAACGCCACCGCGCTCATTGCCAGCAGTCCAGCCAATTGCCGCATGTTACTTCAGCTTTGAATAGTCCGTAGGATTCAGGAAGTAATTGTCGACATGGTCCACGATCTTCCCGCTCGCTTCGGAATCGGCCTTCGCCTTGACCCATTCCGGGTCCGCCATGAATGCCGCCCAGTTCTTCGTGGCCGCCTCACGACTCGGATGCTCCAGAACATAAACGTACAGGTCCGGCGTGTCCTGCGGTATCCAGTAGCCGATAGCGTTCATATCGTGTTTTTTGAAAATGCGATCCGTCTGATCGCGAAAACGCTTGTTCAGCGCGTCCAGCCGGCCAGGGACCGTGTGATACATGCGCAGTTCATAGACGTGGTTCGGTGACTGGGCCTGAGACTGGCTGATGGTGGTGACGCCCAGCATCAGCAGCGCGCCACAGGCAAAGGAAATCAGATGAGATGCTTTCATGGGTGCAGGATACAACATTTGAGGCGACGCCTGTGAATCGGCAGCGCGCGCGGTGGTTCCTACGCCGGAATCGCGACTCTCGTCAACGCTTCAACCAGTTCCCCGGCGTCGGCATCGCTTAGTTTTGCGCCGCCTCTGGTGACGTAAAATACATCAATCGCTTTCTTCGCCTCGGTATCCACAAGAACGATCTCGATATTACTGCCGCTTTTCGAAATCACGGACGCGATGTCGCATAGAAGACCCGGTCGGTCCTGTGTCAGCAATTCAATGAGCGTAGAGCCGGGCGATGCCTCGTTGTTGTAGGCGACTCTCGCGCCGGCCAGCACGCGGGCGTCCGGCTTGACCTTCGGACGCCGCTCCAGCAACTGCTCCATCGTGATCTCGCCGCGCACAGCTTTGATCACGGTCTTCACCACCTGATGGACTTCACCCGGATTCAGATCGAGCGTGCGATGCTCATCGGCAAACGCGAACGTGTCGATGACTCTGCCGCGCGCATTCGAAAACGCTTCCGCCTTCAGGATATTGAGACCGAAACTGGAAATCGCCGCCGCAGCCGACGCGAAAAGGAACGGCCGGTCGTCGGCCACCACGTTCAGCGTCCAGACTTCCGAGCGAACCAGCGAAGCCGCGATTCCTTTGTCCTTTACTTCGCCATCGAGCCTGAGATGTTCCTGGACTTCGGCCTGACTGTGAATGCGCAGGTAGCGCGGCGGCAATCCTTCCAGAAACGCGCGCATTTCCGGACTCCCCAGCGTTTCCGGCGGAGCCATGCGGGTGCTGAGTTCGCGGGTCAATTCGGCGTTCAGAAGCATGTAGAGCTTCCAGAGCAACTGGCGACGCCACGGCGTCATCGCCGTAGGATTGACGGCGCTGATATCCGCCCACGTCAAAAGCGTGAGCAGTTTCAGGCGTTCGACAGTCCCGATTCTTTCCGCGATGGCGCGAACCACCGCCGTGTCGGAAAGATCGCGTCCGCTCATCGCAGCGGAAAGTTCCAGATGCGCAGCAATCAGAAATTCCACGATGCCCCACGCGCGATCGCTGATACCAACGCGGCGCAGGGCTGGCCCGGCGATCCGCACGGAAACGTCCACGTGGCCTTCATCCGGCGTGCCCTTGCCTACGTCGTGGAACAGCAGAGCGATGGCGAGAAGATCGAAATCCTGGGTTTCGGCGGCCAGTTCGGCGAACGGATCGCCTTTCATTCCGCGAAGGTTGAGCGCCGCTGTGATCGCCACCAGCGTGTGTTCGTCCACCGTGTATCGGTGGTAGAAATCGCGGATCACCAGAGCTTCCATCTCGCGCAGTTCGGGGAAAATGCTTTCGAGAGCACCGCACTCATGCAGCGCACGAAGCGCAGTGGCGGCATGGGGCAGCCCGAGAGCGCGGCGGAACGGGGCGAGAAGATCCGATTGCATTTGGGCCCATTGCTCGAAATGACCGCCTGCGCGCTCCAGTCGATCCAGCGTGTCCCCCGCCAGTGGAAGCCCATGCATGGCCAGGAATTCGAACATGCGCAGCACGATCCCCGGGTCGGTCTCAATCACGCGGGCGGAGCGGAGGAAAATTTCACCGCGCACCACGGAAAAATCGGAATTCGAGAGCCGCGAAGTCTTGTCGCGAAACTGCGAGAAAAGCGAACTGCCTTTCGCCTCGAAACGCTCCAGCCTGCGATTCGCCAGGCGCGAAATGCCACGCACGGCCCGGTAATACCGCCGCATCAGATCTTCCGCCGAAGACGCCCCGATCAATTTTGCGATTTCGTCCTGGCGGTCAAACGTGAACCGGTTGTCATCCCGTCCGGCGAGGTAATGGAGGAAGCAGCGGACTTCGAACAGCACTGCGGTATCCGGCGGATTCTGCTCGTCACCCGCGCCCAGTTTCGCCAGCCAGCGCAGAACCTGCACGTCGCGCAGGCCGCCGGGCGCGTCCTTCACATTCGGTTCCAGATGATAGATCGTGCCCTGAAACTCAAGGTGCCGTTCCTTCGTGAGCCGCGCGATATCTTTGCCCAATTCGGCGCGTGGATCGCGAACCTGGCGAAAAAGCGCCTCGTCTCCGGCCAGAAAACGCCGGTCGATCAGGCTCACGGAGAGTTCAGCGTTCGTGTTGTCGATCTGGTTGCAATCCTGCGGCGTGTGGACGGACTGGCTGATACGCAGGCCCTTATCCCAAAGGTCGCGCAGCAACATGGCGAGCGGTTCTTTGAGTTCCTGCTGAACCTTATCGTCTTTTTTGGATACCCCGGCGCCCGGCGTCAGAATCAGCAGGTCGATATCGGAGCACGGAAATAACTCGGATCGGCCGTAACCACCCACGGCGGCGAGGGCAATCCCCTGCGGCATCCAGGCCCAACGCTCACGGACCACATGATCCACCAGCGCGGTTCGGGCCGCGAGCATCGCCGCCGCGTCGCGCGTGAGAAAAAACCTTTCCCTGATGTCTTGTTCCGTCACGCTTGCTTTCTGCTTACATCAAACCGCAGCGTCGCCCCGGTCGCCGTTGCGAATACGAATCGCTTCGGCAACGTCGTACACAAAGATCTTGCCGTCGCCGATTTTGCCCGTGCGCGCTGCATTCGTGATGGCCTCTACCACTTCCTCCAGACGCACGTCGGGGACAACAAGATCGAACCGGACCTTGGGCAGCAGATCCACGTTGTACTCCTGGCCGCGGTAGACCTCCTTGTGGCCCTTCTGCCTGCCATGCCCGCGAACCTCGCTGATGGTCATGCCATCGATGCCGATGTTCTTCAACGCTTCCTTAACTTCCTCAAGCTTGAACGGCTGGATGATTGCTTCAATTTTTTTCATTTGAGAACTCTCTCTTTTCCGCTTCGTTAAGCTTCCAGAGTGTATCCTTCTTCGCCATGCTGGCTGAGATCGAGACCCTGCTCTTCATCGTCGTCACTGACGCGGACTCCAATCGTAAGGTCGCACACTTTCAGGATAAGAAACGTCCCCACGGCAGCGAGCGCGATGGAGATCCCCACGCCGGCCGCCTGATTCAGAATCTGCCCCGCGTGCCCGTCCACGAGTCCGAGCGGAACGACCTTGCCATTAATCGCAGTATCGTTGATCAGGTTGGTCGCGAAAACACCGGTCAGCAAAGCGCCCAGCGTTCCGCCCGCCCCGTGAACGCCGAACGCATCGAGAGTGTCGTCATATTTGAACATGTTCTTGACCGTCGTCACCATCCAGAAACAAAACATCCCGGCCAGCAGCCCGATCAGCAGGGCGGGCATCGGCTTTACAAAACCGGAAGCCGGCGTAATCGCCACCAGCCCGGCCACGCAACCGGAAATACCGCCCAACATGCTGGGTTTGCCGCTATGCAGCCACTCCGCGCCCATCCATCCCAACGCCGCCGCCGCTGCCGCCAGATGCGTTGCCACAAAAGCGCTGGTCGCCAGGCCCGACGCCGCCAGCGCGCTGCCCGCGTTAAAGCCGAACCAGCCCACCCACAACAAACACGCGCCAATCACGCTCAGCACCATGCTGTGCGGCTTAATCGGCTCCGCCGGATATCCTTTGCGCCTGCCCAGATACAGGGCGCAAACCAGCGCCGAAACTCCCGACGTAATATGAACAACTGTGCCGCCGGCAAAATCGAGCGTCGGGATCGATCCCCCCAGGTAAGCGTTCAGCAAGCCGCCCTTGCCCCACACCATGTGAGCCATGGGGAAATAAACGATCAGCGACCATAGCGTCGTAAATAAAGCCATCGCGCTGAACTTAATCCTCTCGGCATAAGCGCCCGAGATCAGCGCCGGGGTGATCACAGCAAACATCAGCTGGTAGATCATAAAAGTCCCCTGCGGGATGGTGCCCGCATAATCCGCATTGGGCTGCGTGCCGACGCCATTCAGAAATGCGTATTTCAGGCCGCCGATGAACGGCGTGCCCTCGCTGAAAACCAAGCTGTAACCCACCAGAGCCCAGATCACGGTGATCAGCGCCATCATGATGAAACTATGCATCATCGTGCTCAGCACGTTCTTGCGGCGGACCAAACCGCCATAAAAAAGTGCTAAACCCGGCCCTGTCATCAGCAGGACGAGCGCGGCACTGGTTAGCATCCAGGCGTTGTCGCCTGCCGACTGCGCGCTTTTAGCCGCAGCCTCCAGCGCGTTCAGCCGCGCTGACATATCGGTTGCCGCCTGAAGCAGCAACGCAAACGGTATCTGCATGGATTAATCCTCGGACGTGGAGGAGGACAAAGATCTATTATTCCTTCACACGTGCTCCCCTGCTAAATTCATAAAATGAATTTGCCGGATTGAAGAAATTTATACCACATGACTCATTTAGAACCGGCACCGCCCACAAAGGCCCACCGAAGAATAGTATCACTTGCGTTCGGGCTATATTCAGGTTCGCATTCAGGGTTGCAAAGAGATCCAATTCAGGTTAGAGTATAAATCAGGATATAAGTCGCCTTGGCCTACGAACTGTTCGAAAGAAGCTCCATTCGGGTTGACACTCCGGTACTATCGATGGTGCCCGAGGGGCGGATAACCCTCAATGCAGCGGCGTGCAGAGTTCTCATGGCAGCTGACATAAAAACTGTCGTGGTTTTGTGGGACAAGACCGACAACAAAATGGCGATCAAAGCCGCACAGGAGGGCGAAAGGAACTCGTTCGCGATTTCGTTTACCGGAGAATCACATTCGGGGTCGCTCACGGTGAAATCGTTCTTCCAACACATTGGCTGGCACGCAACTGACCGCCAGGCGCTGCCCACAACCTGGAACGCATCCGAGAAAATGTTTGAAGTCACTCTTCCGGCGAAGTACCTTGGAGCCGAAGAGAAGACGCCGCAAAAAAAACGGATATTGTAGGTAGGGCTAAGAGGAATAAATTGGCAGACGACATCGAGCAGGTACGCAAAGCAGAACAGCGGCGAGGACGACGTCCCGTGGATTCCGAAACGGTTCGGGAGCGGCGTCGCGTTGCCACGGAACTCAAAAAAATACTGAATGAGCAGACGATTGACGACCTACAGAAGATTATGCGTGAGTATGGGACCGTGCCGGATTCGCCGGAGTGGAATGAGTGTCTGCGGATTTGGCGTGAGGAGCGCGAACTGAGTTAGCGATTTTCTGCAGCGCTAAAAATCGTTTCTCCCGCACTTCCGGACTCACGCCTTCGTTCTGAGCCACAAGAATCCTGGCAATCTTTTCCGCTGCGGTCTTATTTGAACGCACTCTGCTCACATCGTAATCTTATCATGCCAGCCTGCTTACCATGCTAACTTGCTACGGACTATACCGGCACCCCGATCTTCCACAATCCATACCCCACCGCCTGTCGGAAACAAAGCCACCACTCCCGCAGCGGCTGTTCCCCCTTCTCTTCCCGAGGCGATCCATACGCCGTAAATCCCTCCCGCGCCAGGATCCGCTTCACGCGAAACATGTGGTACCCGTCGCTGACCACGATGCAGGACCGCAGCCCCATGCGCTTCAGAATCTCCGACGCAGCCGCCAGCGAATACACCGTCGTATCGCCGGAGTTCTCAACAATAATCGCCTCCGCCGGCACGCCCTGATCCACCAGATACGACCGCCCGACGCCGCCTTCCGTGAACGACGGGTCGCCGCCAGGCCCGCCCGTCGTCATCATGTAAGGCGCCAGTTTCCGCCGGTAAAGCTGCACTGCATGATCCAGCCTGAGCTTGAGGACAGGCGACGGCGCACCACGGTATTCGGCCGCGCCCATGACGATAATCACGTCAGCCGACTGCGCGTCGTCAACGAGCGCCTCCCGCTGAATCCGGACCGACAACGCGGAGAGATACCCCATCGCGAATACGACCACGACCAGGAGCGCCAGCACTGCCGTTTGCCTGAGATGCGTTATTCTGATGTCAACATTGTAGGGGATGCGAATCCAGACGATTACCAGCACCGCGAATCCGTTGCTCCGTGAAGTTCGCCGCGCGATCACTCGCGGCGAACGCACCACTGACGGACTCTGCATCGCTGAAGGCTTCCATCTACTCGAAGAAGCGCTTCGAAGCGGGTTAGAGATTCCCACGGTCCTGTCGTCGGAAACATCGAGCGACGCCGTGGAAAGGCAGATTCCCGCGGCATCCACTACGCGCATTTTGGTGCTGCCCGACGCGCTCTTTCAAAGCATCGCCTCCACGGAATCGAGCCAGGGCGTCATGGCGCTGGTGCGTCTACCCGAGTGGTCGGTAGAACAGGTATTTGCCGGAACCAGTCTGGTGGTGGTTCTCGACGGCCTTCAGGATCCCGGCAATGCAGGAGCAATCGTGCGCGCGGCCGAAGCGTTCGGCGCTACGGGCGTCCTGTTTCTCAAGGGCACCGCCAGTCCGTATCATCCGAAAACGCTGCGTGCCTCGGCAGGTTCGCTGTTCCGTGTGCCGTTCGTCGCAGGCCTCGATTGCACGGTCGCGCGCGCCACGCTGCTCCGGCATCGCGTGGCCGTCTATGCGGCGATGCCTTACACGGGGACGCAGAAACTGGCCGGAGCAACCGATTTCGTCCGCGATTGCGCGATCGTCGCCGGGAGCGAAGGGCGTGGCGTCAGCAAGGAACTGCACGGGATCGCAGAGGAAGTCGCCATCCCGACTACCGGCGTGGAATCTCTGAACTCCGCTGTGGCCGCGGCCATCCTGCTCTACGAAGCGCGCCGTCAACGGCAAGGTTCACGACCGTGAGTTTGTTCGAATCCAATCCGCTCAGTCACGCGGAATTCCCCGCCACCGATTCCAAACGGCCGCTCGCCGACCGCATGCGGCCCACCACCCTCGACGAATACGCGGGGCAGGAACACATCCTCGGCCCGGGCAAGCCGCTGCGCGCTCAGATCGAACGCGACCAGCTGACGTCGATCGTCCTCTGGGGCCCGCCCGGCGTGGGCAAAACGACGCTCGCCCACATCATCGCGCGCATGACGAAGAGCGAGTTCCTGCCCTTCAGCGCAGTGCTCGCGGGCATCAAAGAGATCAAAGCTGTCATGGTGGATGCCGAACGGCTGCGCAAACTGGGCCGGCGCACCATCGTTTTCATCGACGAAATCCACCGCTTCAATAAAGCACAGCAGGATGCGTTTCTGCCCTACGTGGAACGCGGCGACATCACGCTGATCGGCGCCACTACCGAAAATCCATCGTTCGAAATCAACGCGGCGCTCCTCTCCCGCTCCCGCGTGTATATGCTGCGCGCGCTCACCACGGAAGAAATCGTCGAACTCCTGCGTCGCGCGCTCCCGCTGCTGGAACCTCGGGTGACCGCCAACGACGAAATGCTGGAGAAGATCGCCGCGGCTTCAAACGGCGACGTGCGCTCTGCCTACAACACTCTCGAAGTAGCAGCAGCCGGCAGTTCCGGCGGCGCAATTCAGGAGCAGGCGTTAACCGACGCGCTGGGCCGCAAGGTTTTGCTTTACGACAAGACCGGCGAAGAGCATTACAACCTGATCTCCGCGCTGCACAAATCGGTGCGGTCGAGCGATCCCGATGCCGCCCTCTACTGGCTGGCCCGGATGCTGGAAGCGGGCGAGGACCGCATGTACATCGCGCGCCGCGTGGTGCGCATGGCGATTGAAGGCATCGGCCTCGCCGATCCCCGCGCGCTGGAACAGTGCATCGCTATGCAGCAGGCAGTCCACTTCCTCGGCATGCCGGAGGGCGACCTGGCGCTGGCACAGGCGGTGATCTACCTCGCGGCGTCGCCGAAATCCGACGCCGCGTATCGCGCGCTCGGAGACGTGCTGCGCGAAGTTCGCGAAGGGCGCGCCGAGCCGGTCCCCATGCAACTCCGCAATGCGTCCACGACGGCGATGAAAGCGTGGGGCTACGGAGCCGGGTACCAGCACGCCCACCAGTTCGAGGACGCGGTGAATGAAATGCGATGCCTGCCCGATTCGCTCGCGGACCGCCGCTGGTATTACCCGACCGACCGCGGCATGGAAAAACGGATCAAAGACCGTCTGGACGAACTGCGAGCCAGGCGGAGCCAGCCCGATTAATCAACCCTGACTTACTCAATCACAGCGAGCAGATCCTTGGCTTCCACCTGCATGCCGATCTGCGCCACCAGCTTCGTGATTTTTCCATCGACGGGCACATAGACAGTGCTCTGCATCTTCATCGCTTCAATCACCAGCAGCTTATCGCCCTTCTTCACGTTTGCTCCCTGACTGACGGCCACGGCGGTGACTAGTCCAGGCAAAGGCGCGCCGACCTGGCCGGGGCTCGCAGGGTCCGCCTTGACGCGTGCCGCCACCGACGATTGCAGACGTTTATCGCGGACATCCACCTCGCGCGGCTGCCCGTTGATTTCGAAAAATACCGTACGCGTACCATCCGGATGGGGATCGCTCACCGCGAGAAATTTCACGACCAGCGTTTTACCGGCCTCGATATCGATTGCAATTTCTTCGCCCTTCTGCATGCCGAAGAAAAATTGCGGAGTTGGCAGAACATCCACGTCGCTGTACGCCGCCCGTGCCTTCGCGAACTTCAGGAAAACCTCGGGATACATCAGGTAGCTCAGTACTTCGTCGTTCGCGGGCGCGCGCCCGATAGCGGCGCTTACCTTCTCCCTGACCGCATCGAAATCAGCCGGAGCCAGGTGTTCCCCAGGCCGCCCCGCACGCGCAGGCCGCCCGTTCAGCACAATCGCTTTGACGTGTTCCGGCCAACCGCCTTCCGGCTCTCCGAGCGAACCTTCGAACATGTCCACGACCGAATGCGGAATCGAAACGCTGTGGCCCGGCTCCAGACTGAGAAATTGCTGAATCGTCATGTCGTGACTGATCAGAAACAGCGCGAGATCGCCGACAACCTTGCTCGATGGCGTCACCTTGACGATGTCGCCGAACGCCATATTCACGTCGCGATACATGCGCGCGATTTCGGGCCATTTGGGTCCCAGACCGAGCGATTCAGCCTGTTCCTTCAGATTTGTGAACTGCCCGCCTGGCATCTCATGCAGGTAAACTTCGGCGGTGCCGCTCTTCGGGCTCGTATCGAACGGTTCGTACCAGGCGCGCACGGTTTCCCAGTAATCGGCACACTGATTCAGCGCATCCAGGTCGAGCCCGGTATCGCGCGAAGTATGTTTCAATGCGGCCACAATGGAATTCAGATTGGGCTGACTGGTTTGGCCGCTCATGGAAGAGATCGCGGCATCGGCGGCATGCACTCCCGCGTCGGCGGCCTTCAGGATAGACGCAGCATTCAGACCGCTCGTATCGTGTGTATGGAAATGAATCGGAATGCCGATCTCATCGCGCAGCGCGCCCACCAGCACTTCGGCAGCGTAAGGGCGAAGCAGACCGGCCATGTCCTTGATAGCCAGAATATGCGCGCCCATCTTCTCCAGCTCTTTCGCCATGCGGACGTAATATTTCAGCGAATACTTCTGGCGTGACGGATCGAGAATATCGCCTGTGTAACAGATAGCAGCCTCGCAGAGGCGGTCGGTTTCCTGCACGGCTTCCATCGCGACGCGCATGTTCGGCAGCCAGTTGAGGGAATCGAAGATCCGGAAAATATCCATCCCCTGGCGCGCCGCTTCCAGCACGAATTCGCGCACCACGTTATCGGGGTAAGCCGTATAGCCCACCGCGTTCGAGGCGCGGAACAGCATCTGGAAGCAGATATTCGGAATCGCCGCTCGTAGCTTGCGCAGCCGCAGCCAGGGGTCCTCCAGCAGGAAACGCATCGAAACATCGAACGTCGCGCCGCCCCACATTTCGAGGCTGAACAGATTGGGCAAACGGCGCGACACGAAATTTGCAATGGTCAGCATATCCGCGCTGCGCATCCGCGTCGCCATCAGGGATTGGTGCGCGTCCCGAAAGGTGGTGTCCGTGATGAGCAGGCCCGGTTGAGCGGTCATCCATTGCGCGAACTTCTTCGGCCCCATTTCGTCCAGGAGTTGCCTCGTCCCTCGCGGAGCTTCCGCGACGATACGAGGGGGCACGGGCGCGGCGCGAAATTCCTTCGGCTTCGGCTTGCCGGCCACTTCGGGATTTCCGTTTACGATCGTTTCGCCCAGATACGTCAGCAGGCGCGTAGCGCGATCCTTGCGCAATGAAAACGTAAAAAGACTCGGTGTCTGATCAATGAAAGACGTAGTCACGTTGCCGGCACGGAAGTCCGGATGGTTCACCACGTTCTCAAGAAAAGGAATATTGGTCTTGACGCCACGCACGCGGAATTCGCGCAGCGCGCGGTCGGCGCGGTTGCAGGTCTGTTCGAATTCGCTCGCCCAGGCGCTGATTTTAACCAGCAACGAATCGTAATACGGCGTGATCGTTGCGCCGCTGTAGGCCGAGCCGCCATCCAGACGAACACCGAATCCGGCGGGCGAACGATACGTCTGCAGACGGCCGTAATCGGGCGTGAAATTATTGGTGGGATCTTCCGTGGTGATACGGCATTGCAGTGCATAGCCGTAGAGCGGGATGTCCTTTTGTCGCGGCATGCCGATGGGCTTCTCATGCAGCTTGTGACCCTGCGCTACCAGAATCTGGCAACGAACCAGATCGATTCCCGTGACCATCTCAGTCACCGTGTGCTCCACCTGGATACGGGGATTCACTTCGATGAAGTAAAACTCACCCGATTCGGCATCCACCAGAAACTCCACCGTGCCCGCGTTGCAATAGCTCGCTTCGCGCGCGAGTTTGAGCGCGGCTTCGGCGAGCGCGTCGCGAACCCGCTTCGGCAGCCCGACAGCTGGCGCAACTTCTACGACTTTCTGATGCCGACGCTGCACGGAACAATCGCGCTCATGCAGATGCACGATGTTGCCATGCTCGTCGCCCATGATCTGCACTTCAACGTGTTTCGCGCGGCGAATGTAGCGCTCCAGAAACACCGCGCCGTTGCCGAACGCCGCAGCCGCTTCACGCGTGGCCTCTTCGAGTTTGCCGGCGAACTGATCCTCCGATTCGACGACGCGCATGCCGCGTCCGCCGCCTCCGAAGGATGCCTTGATGATGAGAGGGAAACCGATCTTTACGGCGTCGGCCGGGTCGTCGGTGCCAGGGACGACCGGCACACCGGCACGCTCCGCAAGCTTCCGTGCCGCTGTCTTGTCGCCCAGAAGTTCAAGAAGTTCCGCGCTGGGCCCCACGAAAGTGATCCCGGCACGCTTGCAGGCGCGCGGCAGAGCCGGGTTTTCGGAAAGAAAACCATACCCTGGATGGATAAGATCGACGCCCTTCTCTTTCGCCAGAGCCACGATGCCTTCCACGTCCAGATAAGCCTGGACGGGCCCGAGGCCTTCGCCAATCAGCCAGGCTTCATCGGCCTTGAAGCGATGGAGGCCAAGACGATCCTCTTTGGAGTAGACGGCAACGGTGCGCAGACCAAGTTCTGTGGCCGCGCGCATGATTCGTATCGCGATTTCGCCGCGGTTCAGGGCGAGCAGTTTCTTCATCTCTTACAGAGTTTCACACAGGTGGGTGCGGTTTCGTACCTGCGCGCCTGGCCAAAGGATTGACCCGGGATTTCCGGCGGAATATCCCAGTCGCACTGCGAACTCCAACTCTCGAAACCCAGGTCGTTCTGCTCTTTCTCCTGGCGATCCCCGTGGCGTGCGTCTCCTTGACAATCGCCCACGAGGATATTTTTCGCGAACCGCGAATACCGTATCGAGCGGAGCCGCAATTGCCATCGGCGGGCGCAACCCAGGTTCCTTTATGCGCTGACCTGTGAGTTTTGCCTGAGTCACTACGTCGCCATATGATGCCTTGCCGTTACGCGGTACCACTCATTATTTGCGTCGTGGCGCGGCTGTGCGATCGCCGGTTTCTCACTCGTCTGGATAGCGAACCTTTACATGGCGATATTCGGTCGTCTGCGGCTCGAAATCCAAAGCCAGCGACTCGATATTGAAGAGGGCAAACGGGAGCCTGGCAACCAAAATAACAACGACGCGCGACCGGGTACCGACTCGGTGCGCGCGTCGCGATAACCGCTTGAACGGCCGCGGCTAGAGAGGCTGACAGACGTCGTGTTCGCAGTTGCAGGCGATCTCAGTCATGTCGGCGGCATCTTTACAGGATTCGGAGCAGTAATTCTCTCCTTCAGGAGCCTGGCACTTGCAGGCGGGATGAGCGCATTTGGTGGTTTTGTCGGGCATAGTTGTGGAACCTCCCGGCGGACGGCAGCACGTTGGTGACCATACGGAACGCGCCCGCGCTTTTCGCCACCTGATACTTTATGATGTCCCGTGCGAAATCGTCGTTCAACGCTTCTGTCCGCGCTCTTGCTGTCCCTGACCGTAGTTTCCGTTATTTTGGTTAGGAAGTTCCACGCGCGTCTCATCCCTGCCCGTGAAATTGCCGGTCGTCCGGCGGCCATTCCCGAAATCCCGGCGCACGCCTACTGTTCCGCCAGCCATCCGGCTTTCGACAAGCCTTTCGACGGCACCTACTGGAACGGCTGGGGCGGCGATCCGGCCAATCGGAGATCGCAACCCGCGGGCATGGCGGGGCTGCAGGGAGATCAGGTCCGAAGGCTGAAGCTCAAGTGGGTCTTCGGCGTTCCGGGTGCGGAGCAGATGTCCGCACAACCCGCGGTGGTAGGCGGCCGGCTCTTTTTCGGAAGCGCGTCGGGTCGAGTGTACTCCGTGGATGCGGGCTCCGGTTGCGTCTACTGGGTCTTCAATGCGGGAGCGCGAGTCCGTACAGCGATTACGATTGGCCCCGTCGGCAACCGCTGGGCAGCCTATTTCGGCGACAACGGCGCGACTGCAGCTCACGCCTACGCCGTCAATGCCGATACCGGTGCCCTCATCTGGAAAATCGTCGTTGACGACTCTCGTTATGCGCGAATTACCGGAGCGCCCCTGCTTGCCTCCGGAATGCTTTACGTGCCGGTCACAGGCAACGAAGACAGCCTCGCCGCAGACCCCGGGTTTCAGTGTTGCCGGTTCCGCGGAAGTCTGGTAGCTCTCGATGCCATAACCGGCAAGCAGCGCTGGAAGAGTTATACGATCGCGGAGCAGGCCCGTCCTTATCGAAAGAACTCAAAGGGAGTCCAGCAGTGGAGCCCCTCGGGCGCGGGCATCTGGTCGGCCCCCACTGCCGACCCTGTCCGCAGAGAGGTCTACGTCGGCACCGGCGATTCGCACTCCGATCCCGCGGCAAGCACCAGCGACGCTGTGATGGCGTTCGATATGGATACCGGCGCGTTACTGTGGTCGCATCAGATGACGCCGGGCGACGCGTGGAACATGGCCTGCGTGGTGGGCGACCCCGCCAACTGCCCGCAGTCGCATGGGGACGATCTCGACTTTGGCGCCTCGCCGATACTCGTCGATCTGCCAGGCGGCGGACGCGCGCTGATCGCAGGCCAGAAATCCGGCGTCGTGTATTCTCTCGATCCCGGCCAGCGGGGCAAATTGTTATGGCAGGTTCGGCTCGGGAAGGGAGGTTTGGTCGGAGGAATTCAGTCCGGACCAGCCGCGGATGGACAGAATGTGTACGTCGCGCTTTCTGAGGTCTCCGACCCGTTTTCCGGCCCGCCGGACGATCGGCAGTCCTGGTGGAGGACTTTCGCTTCGGATCTTGGTTGGATCTGGACTCGGGCGAGGATACGCCTCCGCTCTTCCGACGATGGCGGTGGCACATTCGCACTCCGTCTCGCCTCGGGAGATCGTGTCTGGTATACGCCACCTCAATGCGATGGAAACGCCCGCTGCAGGCCCGCGCAGCCTGGCGCGGTAACCGCTATTCCCGGCGTCGTATTTTCAGGCTCGCTCGATGGCCACCTGCGCGCGTACTCTGCCGATAACGGCCGCATCATCTGGACCGCGGATACAGCGCGCGACTATGCGACGGTCGATGGAGTCCCGGCTCACGGAGGTTCCATTGCCGGCGCCGGTCCGGTGATCGCGGGCGGAGTGCTCTACGTGAATTCCGGTTATCCTGCGACCCGCGGGCTGACTGGAAATGCGCTGCTCGCGTTCTCAGTAGATGGGAAGTAACGCGGACCGCGCGGCAACGCGAGTATAAGGATTATATTCGAGCGCTCAGGCGCGCTTCGTGCATCGCGCGCAATGTCCGACGATTGCGAATTGCTTTGTATCGGGCCGCACCGTCGCAGTTCAGAAAATGTGACGCATGACGCATGGATTCCTGATACAATTCGATGACGGCCCGCTACTTCACCGCTTTCAATTTTTCGGGCCAGGATTCCGCACGATGGATAAGCCGGCGCAAAATATTCAGGACAGTTTTTTAAACAATGCGCGCAAAGAAAAAGGAATAGTCACAATCTACCTCCTGAGCGGAGTGAAACTCACAGGTCGTATCAAGAGTTTTGACAAATACTCTCTGGTGCTTGAAACCAACAATCAGGAACAGTTGATCTTCAAGCACGCGATTTCGACCGTTGTGATTGTCCGCAGCGTACACCACGCCGCGGCCGTCACTCCCCCCGCGCCTCCCACGGCGGTTTCGACGGCGGGTTCCGGTTCCGAGGCCTAAATCCCAACCGGCAGCGCCAAAGGGACAAGTCCGACGATCTCTCAAGCACAGTCCTCCGAGCGAGCCATCCTCACTGGCTTTGAACGCCGGCGTGGCGCGCCATCCGCCGCCGCCGCTGAGTCTTTTCTCGAATTAAAGGAACTCGCGCTAAGCGCCAATGCCGTCGTCGTCGGCGAGATCTTTCAGGTCCGCCCCAATATCGACGCAGCCACCTTATTCGGCCAGGGCAAGATCGCCGAAATCTCGCAACTCGCCGAAGCGCTGGAAGCCGATGTCGTCATCGTGGATAACGACCTGACGCCAACCCAGCAACGCAACATCGAAAAAGCGGTCGGCACACGAGTCATTGACCGCACTCAGCTGATTCTCGATATCTTCGCCCGCCGCGCGCGCACGGCGGAGGGCCGTTTGCAGGTGGAACTCGCGCAACTGAAATACCTGCTGCCACGCCTGACCGGACAGGGCGCGTCGCTTTCACGGCTCGGCGGTGGCATCGGCACGCGCGGTCCCGGCGAAACGAAGCTGGAGACCGACCGCAGGCGCATCGGCGTGCGCATCGCCAAGCTCGAGCGCGACCTGGAACGCGTGCGCAGAGGCCGCGCGCTGCACCGCCGCAAGCGCAACGCCGTGCCGGTGCCGACGATTTCACTCGCTGGCTACACGAACGCCGGCAAATCCACTCTGTTCAACCGGCTCACAGCCGCGGGCGTTCTGGCGGACGCGAAAATGTTCGCCACCCTCGATCCCACCGTCCGGCCTGTTGTGCTGCCCTCGCGCCGCCACGTGCTGCTCAGCGACACCGTTGGCTTCATTCGGAATCTGCCCACCACGCTCGTGCAGGCTTTTCGCGCCACGCTCGAAGAGGTAGCCGAAGCCGCCCTCATCCTGCACGTGGTGGATGTTTCCTCGAACGACGCGCACGTGCATGTCAAAGAAGTTTTTCGCATTCTTGCGGAGATTGGCGCAGCCGAAACGCCCCAGGTCCTGGTCCTGAATAAATGCGATCGCATTGCATCGCCTGAACAGGGCCTGCGTGCCGCCGACGCAAAAGTTCTGGCAGCGCGCCTGCTGAGCGATGCGGGACATGAAACTCCCATTCCCGCCGTCATGGTCAGCGGCCTGACAGGCGAGGGCGTCTCCGATCTGTTCTCGCAGATCGATACGGTGCTGGCCTTCGATACGGTGGAGACCGTGACCTTTCGCATTCCGCTGCGGGAAGGCGCGTCTATCGCTCTCGCACATGAGCGTGGAAAAGTGCTCACAGAGGTTTATGATGGAGATTCATGCAGGCTCGAAGTACAAGCGCCCGAATCTCTGCGCCGCCGTCTCAATCGGTTCCGACTGGACGAGAAGCGCTGACAGCAGCTGTCAGGAGGTGTCGCAACACCTGTGGAAAATTCTGTGAAGAAGTGACGCAGATTGTCGGCAAGTGCTTATTCCTCAAGAGGTTTCTGGGGATTGAACCGGAATGCAGCAAATGGCTTAAACCTGTTGACATGAACGGTTTAGCATGCATCTCACAAAATTGCAATAGTTTTAATCCACGCTGGCTTTTTAGCGCGGAATTCGATACGATTTCCACAGTCCGGGGGTTTTGCACCCCGGGGTACCTGACGCAATGAATATCCCCAACAGCCTCACAATTGCCCGGATATTCTTCGTCCCGCTGCTGGTCGCGGTCCTGGTGAAGGAACGCATCCTGTTGCATTTCAACGGTGCGGTGATCAATAACGATCTGATCGCCCTCATGATTTTCTGGGTGGCTGCGGCGACCGATCTCCTCGATGGCTACCTCGCCAGACGCTGGCAACAGGTGACAACCATCGGCACGCTGCTCGATCCCATCGCCGACAAATTGCTCGTCTCCGCGGCTTTGATCGCGCTCGTGCAGGAAAGAGTCGTTCCCGCGTGGCTGGTGGTGCTGCTCGTCGGCCGCGAATTTGCCGTTTCCGGACTCCGCGCCATCGCCGCCTCCGAAGGCTTTACCATCAGCGCGAGCGAGTTGGGCAAAACGAAGACCGTCTCCCAGGTAGTGGCGATCTCACTGTTGATGATCAGTATCCGGCATCCGCGCGTCGCGCCCTTCGCCGATATTTCTCTCTACGTTGTAGTGCTGTTTTCCACCTGGTCCGCAATCGCCTACTTCCGCCGCTTCTGGCGCATGCTCGATACCAACATCAAGCACCGCCGCCGCGCGGAGTTACTGACCGCCGACCGCCTGCGCAGACGCGCACTGTTCGCTGAAAAGAGAAGCGCGATGATGGCGCGCCGCCAGGCTAAAGCGGAGAAGAAGCGGGCGGATTTTGCGGCCCGAACTGCGGACCTTCCGCCGTCAACCTGACCGTGCGGGTCTGCCCCTTCGGTCCGAGCGGATCGAGCGGCTTGCCGTTCAGCGAAATATCCAGCCCTCCGGCATTGCCTGTCAGAATCTTGACCTGGTCGTCCGCCGCCACTGTGCGCGTGTCGTTCGGATGCAGCGTCCCGACAAATTCCGTGCGGCCGTCCGCGCTCACCTGAACCCACACGACATCGTGCGCTGTAAGAATCACCTGCACCGGACGACTGTTGTCAAAACTGGTGTTGGCAGACGTCAAAGGCGTCGCGGCATTCTGCGGTTGTCCGCCAACCGAATTCACAGTCTTCGCCTGAATCGTCCGCTTTGGCGCGGGCGCAGCCGAAACCGTAGTTACAAAATGCCGCCCGTAATGATTGAAATAATACCAGGCTCCCGTTCCCGCCCCGGCAGCGGTAACAAGCCACACCACGGAGACAACTGCCGCCTTCATTCGCGGATCCCATTTCGTGCGTCCGGCGCGGGCCGGCGGGTCCGGCATCGGCGCGGCGTCAATATCCACTCGCGGCAGACGTGCCACCAGCGCATCCGCATCGAGTTTCAGATCCACGGCATACAGGCGGACAAAATTCCGCGCAAACACGAGGCCGGGCAGACGATCGAACCCATCTGCCTCAATCGCCTCAAGCGATCGAACCGGAATTTTCGTACGTTGGGCGATGTCATCCAGGGTCAGACCCTGGCGCAGACGTTCCCGCCGAAGTTCCCCGCCAATACTTTCTACTGCCACTACCGCTCCTTCCGAATCCTGAAAATCCCTCCAAAGTCCTTCCTGACATAGTACAACAAACCGGTGGCAAGTTGTTCCGAACATCCGGTCCATCCGTTGTTTTGGCCAAAATGGCTCACGTTTTTCGCGCCAGCACAGCCCCCCAGTGGAACCCCGCGCCGAAAGCCGCGAAACACACCCAATCTCCCGTTTCGAGAGCGACCGGCCCCCACCATTCCGACGCCGCAATCAACAACGAAGCCGAAGAAGTATTACCATACCGCTGAATATTCGAAAAGAATCGCCCCGCCGGAACGCCCAGCCCTTTCGCCACGCGCTCCGTCAGATTCCGGTTCGCCTGATGCAGCAGGAACGTGCCAACCGCCCCTGCCTCGACGCCCTGCTTCGCCAGCACTTCGACGATCGCGGCCGGTATCCTGCGAGCCGCCTGCAAAATCACGCTCCGCCCGTCCATCTGCACCGGACCCGAAAATTCCAGACGAAGATGTTCCGCCCACGCGCCATCGGAATGCAACGCGGAATCGACGATTTCCAACTCCCCCGACCCGCCGCTCACCAGACACGCACCCGCGCCGTCACCAAACAGAATCGCGACATTACGATCCAGCGGTTCCCCCCTCGCCACCGCCGACATTTTCTCTGCCGCAACCACCAGCACCGTTCCATACATCGGCGCTAACTGAGCCGCCAGCGCCAAACCGAACAGCGACCCCGCACTGGCAAGCGGCAGATCGATCGCGGGCACTCCCGCCAGCCCGAGGCGCTGCGCCACTTCCGCCGCTGGCCCCGGGAACCGCCGCTCCGACGTTCCGCTCGACAGAATCACCAGCCCAACCTGCGACGCCGAAACACCCGCCTGCTCCAGACAATCCTTCGCCGCCCGCTCCGCCAAAACCGCGACCGTCTCTTCCGCCTCAGCAACGCGCCGCTCCTCAATCCCGCTCGCCTCAACAATCCACGCGGCCTCGCACCCCAGCAGCCGCGCCAGTTCCGCGTTGCCGAGCACGCGCTCGGGCAGATACCGTCCGAATCCCGCAATCGACGCCATCAAACACCCCGCGATTGCAGATATTCGCCGATGCGCTCCAGTGAATCGAAACGCCGTGGATTCAGATCCGCATCCGGAATCTTCACGTTGAACTCGCGCTCAATCCCCGCCACCATATCCAGCAGCGCGAACGAATCCAGATATCCGGCATCGAAAAGCGATTCGTCCGGCTCCGGATTCACCCCCGCTCCCGCAATACCGCGCACAATCCCCACAAGCTTTCTCTGTATCTCTTCATTCATGACGAACCTCCGAATGTGCTTTCTCCATCTGCGCGAACAACATATTGCCGATCAGCCGGTAGCCCTCCGTAGTGAGATGAATATGATCGGCCTGCCCGAGTCCGGCCATTACCCACTTATCAACCATCCCCGCCCCACCCATGTGCATCCGCCAATCCCAGAACGCCACGCCTTGCTGCCCCGCAATCTCGCGTTGCATGTCGATCACTTCCGTCAGATGCAGCAACGGCCGCGACTTCCCGCAATCCGGCGGACCAACCATCAGGATGGAAGCGCTCGGCGCAGCCCGCCGGATGCGCGCGATCACCTCCGTCAGATCGGCGCGATACTGCTCCGCTGTCCAGTTCCGGCTGTTGGCCTCATTGGTGCCGTACGCCAGAATCACCAACGCAGGCGCGCGTTCCGCTAACTCCGCAGCCCAGATCTGTTCGTTCGCATCCAGAATCTTATTGGCCAGCGCGCCGTTGATCCCCAGGGTTTCAAACGTAATGCCCTTTTCGTTATCGAGAGTCCAGCCAAACAACCGCACCGGCGCGAAGTTCATCGTGCGCAGCGTAACTTCATGCTGTCCCGGCCCCAGGACTTGAGAAAAATACCCGGGCCCCACATCGCCGGTTGTCGAAACGACAGTCTTCGTATCGCCATCGAACGTAAGCTCAAACTGCCCGCCGCCCGGCTGCACCATGTAGAAGATACCCGGTGACTCGCCGCTGGCCGTCAGCCGAATCGTCTGGCCCGGCGCGGATGTCGAAACGCTGATATGGCTCAAACCCTGATCCTGATCCGCCTGGTGCGACTTATTGCCATCCGTCTTCCAGCCCGCTGAATTAGTCCCCGACGCATCGAATCGCCGATACCCCAGGTACGGATGGCCCACGTGGATATAGCCCGGCCCGCCATCGCCATAAATCGCCTGCGCCGCCGTTCGCATCGTGTTGACCCAATCGTCCGACGCCGTATGGGAATCGCCGAATTGCAAAACGTGAACCGGCTTCCCCGCTTCCTTCGCGTGATCCAGCGCCACGAAATAACCAGCCAGCGCCGCCGGATTCTCCACGCCCACATCCACGGCCGCAATTTTTCGATCGATTTCTTCGCGGGCGGCGGCCCGCATTGCCGCTGAAACCGGGGCACTGCGGCGCACTACCTTCTTCGCGACGACCGTGGACTTCTTCGCGGCCGTAGTCGATTTCCGGCGCGTGGCCTGCGTGGATTTTGTCGTCTTCGCCGGCGGGGTTGCCCCGGTCACAATACCCAAAAACCCACACAAAACAATCAGAAAGCCAGCGACGAAGAGTTTCATTTTGCGGGAGTACGCGCCCGGGCAGCCGCGTCTTCATAGCTTCTCACGAGAGCGCTCTCAAACAACCCGCCCACAATAGCAGCGCCCGCGGGCAGCGGATGCATGAAGTCCGCGCTCACCAGCCGCGGCCGCGCTTCATACCAGCGACCCATCGTCCCCGCCCCGCCCATCGCCTCAAACGTATTGAAAAACGCGCAACCGGTCTCCGCCGCAATCTTCCTCTGCTGCTCAATCAGCCTCTCCATCGCCGGCGGAGTATCGATCTCGCCCGAAGCCTGCATCTCGCCGCGATCCATCGGCGACATCACCAGCAGCGAAGCATGCGGCAGCGCCGTGCGGATTCTCCCGATCACCGTCCGCAACTCATCGGGATACTGCTTCTCCACGTACGCCGGATAAATGCTTTCATTCGTCCCGTAGTTCAGCACCACCAGATCCGGATTTTCGTGCTGCAGCGCCGCCGTCCACTGACCGACCGCAAAGTAGCGCTCCACCATCTCCACCTGCGCCCCGTTGACCCCCAGACTGCTGTATTGCACACCCGGCCCGTCTTTATCGAAACGATAGCCGAAGAGCCGGACCGCCCCCGAAGTCACCATCAACCGCAGCGTCCGCGTGCCCGCCGGCAGATTCACTTCGGCGAACGCCATGACCTTGTCGTCGCCTGATTCAGAGCCCGCCGTGTGGATTGTAGTAAGTTCCGTATCCCCCGCGCTTATCGAAAAATCCCCGCCTCCGGGCTGCGCCAGATAATACACCGTCGCCCGCGTATGCGTATCGTCGGCCAGCGTAACCCGCGACGTCGCCCCGCGCTCTCCCCGAAAACTGACTCCACCCAGCCCGTGAATTCCATCTCGCGCACGCGCCTGGCTGGCGGGCTCAATCTTCCAGCCCGACCCCTCCAGTTCCATCCCCGCATGCCCGTACCACGCCCATGGTTTCGCGATGAGCAGAAATCCGTGTCCCGCGTCGCCGAATCGAGCCTGCAGCAATCGCCGCACATCGGAAGTGATCGAATCCGCCGTCGTAGGCGAATCCCCGTAGTGCAGGATGCGAGTCACTGCCCCAGGCTGTTTCTCTTCCGTACGCCGCAGCGCCGTGTAAAAGCTGTCCAGGCTTCCCGCCGGAACGTCCAGAAACTCGGTCTCCCGCAGAGGTTGAGCAGTCGCCGCAGGCACTGGCCGAACAACCGGCGCGGTAGACGACCGCGATCCGACTGAGATCAGCCGCGCCCACCGCGTAGTTTGCACCAGCGCGGGAAGAGCAAGACTCAAAATCGTAATCGCAGTCTTGCGCGGAATGGTATCGAATACATTCATTGCATTAAAACTTGCTGTAAATAAAAGGCGCCGCGCCGGTAGCCGCCACAGAACGAATCGCTGCCGCGAGCAACGCAAGCGCCCCCGCCTGAACCAGCGCCGGAGCCCGCGCGAAGAAGATAATCCCGCCGTTATACCAGTCCTTGGGCACGAAGTGCGCCGCCGCCGCTAACAAGAGCACCATCAGAAACATCGGCGTCGTATTCGGAAACGAATAATGTAGCGACCCGATCTGCCTCAGAATCCCCAGGGCCGCCGCCATATTCGCGGCCCGGAAAAACACCCATCCGAGCAGCACGAAATGGAACGTCAGCATCCCTGCAGCCAGACGTCCAAACGTGCCGGCCACCACGCCGCCCGGAGCACGACCCCGCCGCAGCGACTGCCACAATCGAAAAACCGCCAGCCCCACCCCGTGGAGCAGACCCCAAACCAGAAACGTCCAGCCCGCGCCGTGCCAGATACCGCCGAGCGCAAACGTAATAATCAGCCCCACATACGGCATCCAGCTCGTGCGTTTAAACGGCAGCGAAAAGTACAGATACTCCCGCAGCCATTTCGAAAACGAAATATGCCACCGCTTCCAGAAATCCGCCAGATTCAGCGCCAGGTAAGGCGCATCGAAGTTCGCCGGCAGCCGCACCCCAAGCAGCAATGCCGACCCGATCGCAATATCGCTGTAACCCGAGAAATCGTAATAGATCTGAAACGCATACGCGTAAACGGCGACCAACACATCGCCGCCCGCATAGAGCGTCGGCAGATCGAAGACGCGATTCACCAGGTTATTCCCCAGGTAATCCGCCACCAGAAACTTCTTCCCGAGACCCAGTCCGATCAGAAACAAACCCCGGCTCCCCTCTTCGCCTGTCAGCACCACTCCCTTCCAGTTCCACTGCGGAATCAGTGAACTTACCCGCGTAATCGGCCCCGCCAGCGTCGTCGGGAAGAAACTTACCGAAGCCGCGTAAGGCAGATAGCCCGCCGCCGGCTTGGAATCTCGGCGGTAGATATCGATCGTGTAAGTCAGCGCCTGGAATGCATAAAAAGACAGGCTGATTGGAAGAATCAACCCACTGCCCACCAGCCCGGAACCTGGTAAATACCGGCAAACCGCGATGAGCCCCAGATTCAGCACAACACTCGCCGAAACCGCCAACCGCCGAACGCCCCGGCTGAAACTGGCAGCAATCCCGCGCCCCAGAAAATAGTCAATGCTCGACGCCGCCGGAATCAGAACCAGGTAAACCGTGCCCCATCGGCTGTAGAAAAAAAGGTTAGCCGCGAAGATCAGCATCAGCGACGCCGACCGCCGCGTCCGCAACATCCAGAAAGCGAAAAATACCAGTGTGAGGAAGAAATAATAATCGAGCGAGGTGACCAGCATTTGTCCCGGCGAGGCGGTGTGTGACTCTATTATTGAGAGCAGTTGAAAAGTAAGCAATAGGCGCGCGCCATTATTTTTCCTTCATCGGAAATGTGCCGCGACTCACGCAGTTTACCCTGAAGACAAAACATGAAGAGCTTCCTGACTTATGCCGTGGCTATTGTCTGCCTGTTGCCCGCCGCCTGTCTGGCGCAGCCCTTCAGTGGCACCGCCGCGCTGAACTTCACCGCGAAGGCCGTCGCATTCGGTCCGCGCCCATCCGGAAGTCCCGCGAACGCGAAACTCCGAGCCTGGCTTCACGCACAACTGGCCACGTGCAACTGCGAAGTCTCCTCCGATTCCTTCACCGCGCAGACACCCGATGGCCCCGTCGCCATGGAAAACATCATCGCGAAGTTCCCCGGCAAGTCCGGCCGCGCCATCGCCGTCACCGGCCACTTCGATACAAAGAAGATGCCGAACTTCGTCGGCGCCAACGATGGCGGCTCCTCTACGGGCATCCTGCTCGAAATGGCATCGGTGCTCACCGGCCGTCCGCGCATAGACGATATCTACCTGGTCTTCTTCGACGGCGAAGAAGCCGTCCGCGACTGGACCGCCACCGACAGTGTCTACGGAAGCCGCCATCTCGCCGCCAGGTGGACAGCGGACGGCACCAATCGCCGCCTCAAAGCCCTCATCAACGTAGACATGACCGGCGATAAGGATCTGGATATCGTCTATGAAGCCTATTCGTCCGCTTCCCTCCGCAAACTCGTCTGGGACAACGCCGACATCCTCGGCTACTCCGCCGCTTTCCTCCGCCAGCCCGGCGAAGTGGAAGACGATCACCTGCCATTCCTCCAGGCCGGCGTCCGCGCGCTCGACCTGATCGACTTCGACTTTGGTCCCAATAACATCTACTGGCACACCCCGCAGGACACGATGGATAAACTGGGCGCGCACAGTTTCGAAGTCATCGGCAACGTCCTCATGCGCGTAATCCCCGAGTTGGAAGCGGAAAAGTAAATGCTGGAAACAGGTGTATTCCTGTGGGTACAGGCTTCAGCCTGTACGGTCGAGCGAAGCTCGACGATGCTCTTGCGAACATCCCGGAACCGGAAAGAACAATAGTGACGGAACTCAATCTGGACGGCGTCATCGTCGTCAACAAACCCACCGGCTGGACCTCGCATGACGTAGTTGCGAAGATGCGAGGTATCGCGGGAACGCGCAGCGTCGGCCATCTGGGAACTCTCGACCCCATCGCCACCGGCGTTCTGCCCGTGATGGTCGGTCAGGCGACGCGCCTCGCACGCTATTTCGATAAATCGGAGAAAGCCTACGAAGCAGTGGTGCGCTTCGGCTTCGCCACCACGTCATACGACCGCGAAGGCGAACCGACCACCCCGGCAATCGACGTCAACGTAACGCCGGAGCAAATCGAAGCGTGTCTCGCACCGATGCGTGGCGACATCCAGCAAATGCCACCGCCAGTCTCCGCCAAGAAAATCGGCGGCGTTCCCGCGTACAAACTCGCACGCCAAAATCTCCCCGTGGAGTTGCACGCAGTTCCCGTGTCGATCTACGAACTAACTCTGCTCGGCGTCGAAACCGACCGCGCCCGACTCCGCGTCCGCTGTTCAGCCGGGACATATATAAGGTCAATCGCTCACGAACTGGGCAAGACTCTCGGCTGCGGAGCCCATGTGGACGCGCTGGTCCGGACGGCATCCGGCGCTTTCCGGCTTGAGCAGGCGCACACGCTCGAAGAACTGCAACAACTGAAAGCGGACGACCGCCTGAAAGAAGCGCTACTCCCGATGGCGGAACTTCTTCCGCAATTTCCGCCTGTCTTTATCGACGACCTGACCGCCCGCCAGATCCGCCAGGGCCGCGACTTCAGCGTTTCCGCCTTCCGCGCCAACCCGCACGCCGAACACGTGAAGGCCGTCGGCCCGGACGGCTCACTCGTAGCGATTGGCCGCATCGCACTCCCACACGTCTATCACCCCGTCGTGGTTTTCAACTAGCGATTCGCCCCGTCACCCGGCAAAAATTGACGTACGAAACCTAATCCCTGCGAGCCGCGACTGTAAAGGAGCGGTGCTCAAAATTTCGCGGAGTAGGTATTCGCCGCACTCAGGCAGCAGCCTTGCCGGAATCAGGCTGACCATTCGGTGCCCTGCACGGTATCATTCCGCGATATGCCGACAAACCGTCAACTGGACGGTAAACGCTGCGCCGTCAGGGAGGATCTGACCGGCAGATATCAGCAACGCGCGTTTTTCGGCCAGGTGCCGGATGAGCGCTGCTAAGCCCTAAGACTTAACATTCCTAACCCGCGTAAACGGTCAGTCTTCTCCGAGCGGGCCACGGTTCGCCCGAAGCGCGGACGGTGCTTCCCCAACGCCGTTTGAATGAAGTGGCCGCGCCTTCGAATTCGGTGCAGTTTCGCTATCGGCGGAGATTCATGCTGCGAAGGATTTGATCAAAACGCGGACTGCCATGAAGGGCCTCAAAGTACTGGCTTCCGATCCAGATAGGAATATTCGGGTCCCGTTCGCGAACTGATTCTTCAAGGAGCGTCAGCGCCGGTTCCAGATCTTCGAGCGCGAGAGCCAGGAATGCCCGAGTGCCTGCCGGCACGTACTGGTGCTTCGCCGTCTCCTCCAGAGTGGCTCGCAGACACTCCGCAGCCTCCCGGCGGCCGGCACGCACGTACACCCAGGCGAGAAGCGCCGAATAGAAGTAGCCGGCAGGAACTCCGGCGAGCGTTTTTTCGATCAGATCGGCGCCCTCTTCATGGCGCCCCAGGCGAGAGCACGCCTCACCCATCATCAGTCTGGCCGGAGGAAAGTCCGGGTCGACCTCAAGGGCGCGGCGTGCGCTTTCGAGTGCCTGCTCCGGCTGGCCCAGAAGAAGAAAATAAATCGCACCGTATGTGTGGAAGAGCGGGAGAAGTGGATCCAGCTCCACCGCGCGGCCGATTGCGGTCAGCGCGGCCTCCCCGGAGCCCGAAGCGAACAATACGTGGGAACGCCAAAAGTGCGCCAGCGTGCAGTCCGGATTCAGTTGCAAGGCGCCATCCAATTCGCGAATGGAGTCCTCCCAGCCGAAATCGCAAAGCGCCGACATTAAACCGAGAGCTGCATGTGCGTCGGCGAATTCCGGGTCTGCTTCCAGCGCCTTTGCGGCCAGTTCACGAACCTTGGGCCATTGATCGCGCGGCGGGGCGCCGCCGCGGTGGCCCATGGAAATGTAATATCCACCCAACTCCAGCAGGGCGGGAGCATAGAGGGGATCGAGGGCCACAGCTTTTTCCAAATACTCGCGCCCCCGTTGCATTTCCTCGTTCCTGAGGCGATGAACGTGAAACACGCCCCTCAGGTAGAGATTATGGGCCTCCAGGTTTTCGGTATAGCGCCTGAAGAGCGGCGTGCCCGATTTTGCGCCCAGTTTGACCTTAAGTTGGGCAACAATGGCCTGGGCGATTTCGTCCTAATGTCGAAGATGTCCCGCATCTCCCGGTCGTAGCGCTCCGACCAAAGCTGGGTTTCTTCCGGGACGTCGATCAACTGCGCAGTGACACGGATCCGGCTCCCGGAGCGGCGCACGGAACCGTGGAGAATACTGGTCACCCGCAGCTTTTCTCCGATCTCCGCAACGGCATTCTCACGGTTACGAAATGCAAACGCGGACGCCCGCGCAATGACTCGCAGGCCGGGCACTTTGGCGAGCACGTTCAGGATCTCCTCCGCCAGTCCGTCGCTGAAATACTGCTGTTCCTTGTCCGCGCTCAGGTTCTCGAACGGCAGCACCGCGATGGAAGGCGCAGGCGCCAGAGCGGTGTCCGGAGTTGACTTTGAGCCTGTCGCAGCCGCGGACTCCTCTCCGGCAATCTTCAATCCCGCCAGGCGCAGGCCATCGAGCATCTGGTCGATGAAGCTGGCTTCAGCGAAGAACCTCTCATACTCCCGTCTGGCGTTGGTGGAGAAATCAGGCCGCAGGGCCGCCAGGTCCCTCAGGGCTTCGGACGCCGCAGCCCGGTTGCCGAGTTGCGCGTGTATTCTGGCGAGCAGGTCGTGCGTCCAGAAAAGACCGGGCCTGTTCAGGCGCAGCGCATATTCAAGTGCCTGGGGGTAATCGCTCCGTCGGTATGCGTCGTGCGCCAGGGCATACCAATACCACCCGGCGTGCCGCGGGTTGAGTTTCATGGCGCATTGAATCAACTCGCAGCCACGGTCCCATTCGCCGTTGTAGGCAGTCCACATACCGATGTGGGCCATAACCTGTCCGTCCATGGAATTGAGAGCGATAGCGCGTTCCGCGGCACTGCGAAACGCCGCGATTTCTTTGCGGCACGAATGCGCAAGAGCCAGCGCGTAAAATGCATGGTGATTCGACGAGTCTGCGGCCACGGCGCGGCGCGCATAAGACAAGCTCGCTTCCCGTGAATCGTCGCCGGCGCCGTAACTGAACAGATAACCGTAGGCGCGTATATGACCGAGCATTCCGAGGCATCCGGAATGGTTCGTATCCTGTTCGGTTGCCCGGGTCAGAATTGTAACTGCGAGTTGGTATTCCTCGGGAGTAAGAAGTTCGCCGAAACCGGAACTCCGCAGCAGAGCTTCATAAGGAGTGAAGGTGCGCGGATCGCGGTCACGCAGCGCCATCCACATGTTGTGTGTGAGTACGCCGTTCCACTCGGCTACGGTTGCCACAATCGGGGGGACCAGGCTGTCCTGAATGTCGAAGACCGCTTCGGGCGAATAGCTTCTGTTATAGGTTTCCGCCCAAAGCCGCACGCCACTGGCGGTATCCGCCAATTGGACGGCGAGGCGCAACTGTGAACCGGTTTGCCTCAGACTGCCCTCGATGGCATAACGCGCGACGCCGGCTGACTCCCGGGTGAGCACACGGAGATACGAGAACCGCGAGAGCCCGGCCACAATATCTTCAGTGAGGCCTTCCGCCAGGGCCAGCAGATCGGCGCCCGCTCCGCTGACTTTGAAGGGGATCACAGCGATCTGGAAACCCTGCTCCCCGACTGCCTGCTGGCTTCCGCTTTTGGATACCGCGCCAGTGGGATAAGCTGCCTGTTCGAGTGCGCGGCGGAGCTCAGCCATATTCACAAAACGATCTTCGGGCCGTTTTGCGAGACACTTGCTGATGATTTTCTGAAGTTCCGCGGAGACAGCGAGCGGGGCGGGCTCGTCGCGAAGCACGGCGCTCAATGCCTGCGCTGTCGAGTCGCCGGGGAAAGCCCGGCTACCGGAGAGCATTTCGTAAAATACGGAGCCAAAGCTGAAAATGTCGGATCGCGCATCCACCGGTTTTCCCTCGGCCTGTTCCGGCGCCATGTAAGAAGGGGTGCCCAGAATGATCCCGGCGATGGTCTGCGTTGCATCCGGGCTCGATTCGGTCATCAGCTTGGCAAGGCCGAAATCCAGGATCTTGGCGGAACCAGTGGCGGTCACCAGGATATTCGCGGGTTTGAGATCCCGATGCAGGATGCCTTTGCCATGCGCATCCTCCAGGCCACCGACGATTTCGAGAGCCAGCTTGAGGGCGTCGTCCACGGGCAACGGACCGGATAGCGTTTTTCCGTCGATATACTCCATCACCAGATAGTCGGAACCGACGTCGAAGACCTGACAGATGTGGGGGTGATTCAACGCCGCGACTACTCGCGCTTCTTGCTCAAAGCGGCGTCTGTGAACACGCTTGCATTGCTTAATCGCGACGATCCGTCCGAGCCGGGTGTCACGCGCCTTGTACACCTCACCCATTCCGCCAGCGCCGACACGGGTAAGGATTTCGTACGGTCCGAGCTTGTCGCCTGATTGCAGGGGCATGTGGATGAATCAGCTAATTTTAACTGATCCTTTACTAAGGATCGGGCCAGGGGCGCGCGTCATTCGGAAAAAGACCCCCTTCCTGCAAACGAATCGGGCGCCGCGAGTGTCAGGAATGTTAAACGCCTTCACTCCGCCGATCCACTTGACGGTTTGTCGGCATCTCGGACCCTGGCCTCGCTTCGGTTCTCGAATCCGGCGCCCCGAACCGCTGATCCTGCCTTGTCGCGAAGGGGCGGGCGATTCAACTCCAGCCGCGCCCCTATGCCGGCGTGAGCCAGTTGCCCACGCGGCCGCCAAGGCGCCGGACTCCTTTGACTCGCCGAATTCCAGCCCCCAGTTCCGGGCTCAACAACCCCGAGTCGCACGCCTCATATGCCACACGGCGCACCGCTGCCAGGCACAGATTTATGGTGTTCGGAGCGTAACCCTTCTGCTCCAGATAAATCCGGTATCTCAGGACCACAGTGCGATTGAAGGCCAGGCGCGGCTCGGAGCAATACCACTCGACGAAGTCGTTGATGGCATGGTCGTACGTTCGTTGCCCGCTCACGGATGTGAGCGTATTGAGGACAGCGGATTTGGCTTGTTCGAGGTCCGGCAGTGCCAGGACCCGCTTCGGCGTTCTCTTCTTTCGGGATTTCGACATGACCGACGGCTCCTTCGACCGTCATCCTTGTTATGCGCCGCGAACGCGTAGAATAAAAAGAGGAGACGGCCATGGACGTAACGCTGCCGGCGGATTTGACAAGACAGGTCGAGCACGAACTCGCAAACGGCCACTATCGGAGCAGCGACGAACTGATCGAACAAGCGGTCCGGCACTTCTTCGACGAGCGTCAGCGTGGCCAGCAGCGGCTCGATGCGCTGCGCAGAATCGGCCAGGCAGTTGATCAAGCGGGCTTGTATGCGCGAGTGCTGATTCCCAGTCAGGAATGACGGGCACACCGCTCGTGGTCCTGGACGCCTGCGTCCTCGCCAACTTCGCGTTATGCGATACACTCCTGCGCCTCGCGGAACCGCCCCGGCTCTTTGAGCCGAAGTGGTCGGAGTAGATTATTCGAGAGACTACCCGTACGTTGGAATTGAAACTTGGGTGGCCCAACTCTCTGACAGCTCACCTTGAAAAGGAACTGCACGCCCACTTCAGCGAGGCTTGGATCAGCGGTTACGAGTCGCTGATTCCGAGAATGACAAACGATGAAAAGGATCGTCACGTAGCCGCGGCGGCAGTGCATGGCGAAGCGTCGATCATTGTGACGCTCAATCTGCGCCACTTCAAACCAGAGCACCTGGCAGCGTGGGGCGTCCTCGCGCAACATCCCCAATCATTCCTGAGCGAAGTGTTCCGGCAGGAGCAAGCGCTGGTGATAGCGAAACTCGACCAACAGGCAACCGACCGCGGCCGGAGCCTGAGTCAACTCCTCGACATTCTGAAAGGCACGGTGCCCGACTTCGTTGCCCTCGTTTCGGCCGCAATCTCAAGATAGTAGAGCCGATTCATTGCAGGGTGGCGGATAACTCCCTGAAAGTCGCGTAGCGTTTACTCAAGCCGCGAGGTAAGGGCGAACGGAAGTGGCACAACAATCCGATGATCGCATGCCGGATGCATCCAACGACGTGCCTTTAATCGACGTTCATCGGCGGCCATTTTTCCCCGATCCTTAGAAAATAGCCGCACCTATCTCCCTGACTGGGAAAGGGTTCCCCGTTCGACCGCATGCCCTGCGGAACGCGCCACGAACTCGCGTTTTCATCCCCTGCTGTGGCCAAACGTAGT
>Ga0182024_10001865_pt1 | contig 53134 bp, 52 predicted proteins | sample P32metaG_FD_120480 | JGI IMG/M metagenome (GOLD analysis project Ga0182024, IMG submission 120480) | Permafrost microbial communities from Stordalen Mire, Sweden - P3-2 metaG (Illumina Assembly) | ecosystem: Environmental > Terrestrial > Soil > Wetlands > Permafrost | place: Sweden: Stordalen... | reverse complement strand
TAGAACAAATAGGGAACAATCGCCAGTTCGGATCGAGAGGCAAGCACACGAGATTCGGGGCAAAGACGATGGATTCGGACCAGAAAAGCGCATGGCAGCGCCGGCTCGACGAGGAATGCCCGTATCAGGTGGTGCTGCCGCGGCAGCAGCTTGCCGACGACAGCGAGATTTTGGATTTCCTCATCGAATACGTCGAAAAATTCGACATGTATGTCGAGGACGATTACGCCGCCTTCGTGCGCTATTGCTTCGCCGATCCGCTCGATGCCGAGATTTTCCGCTCGCGCTTCGAGCCGAAGGGGGAGCGCTTCAAGCTCGCAGGGTGAGCCATGACACTGGAAGGCGGATGCTATTGCGGCAGCGTGCGCTACGTGGCCGAGGGTAAGCCGACGCTCAAAGCGCAGTGCCACTGCCGCGAATGCCAATATATCTCTGGCGGCGCGCCGAACATGTTCATGCTCATGCCGCCCGATGGGTTTCGTTACACCAAAGGGACGCCCAGGCAATTTGCGCGCAGCGATCTGGAACGCCCGGTGACGCGGGAATTCTGCGGCGAATGCGGCACGCATCTTGTCACGCGGCGGCCGGGCCTGGCTGCGGTGATTTTGAAAATCGGCACGCTCGACGATCCAAGCTTGTTCGGCGGCCCGCAGATGGCGATCTACACCATCGACAAGCAGCCTTTCCATCAGATCCCGGAGGGCTTGCCGAGCTTCGAGCGACTGCCGAAACGCGCGTAGGGCGGATGGACCGGACGTGGCCGGCCTGTGCGCGCTCCATGGCTGCATGGACCACCGGGTCAAGCCCGGTGGTGACGACGAGAGCGGTTCAAGCTCGTGGGCCGATTCACTTCGTCATTGCCGGGCTTGACCGGCAATCCATGCTGACTGTCGGCATGCGCAGTTATTGGGTCTACATATTAGCAAGCAGGCCACGCGGAACGCTGTATGTCGGCATCACGCGCGACCTCGTTCGCCGTGTTTACGAACACCGCGAAGGCGTGGTTGAAGGCTTTACCAGCACACACAAAGTCAAAATGCTCGTCTATTACGAGCAACACGCAACTGCGATGGCTGCAATTCAGCGCGAGAAAAATATCAAGCACTGGTCGCGCAAGTGGAAGATTGATCTGATCCGCACAATGGACCCCGACTGGCGCGATCTATGGGACGAGATCGTGCGTTAACTGCAACGCTCTCACAACCCGCCCCTCCGCATAGACCGCCGGGTCAAGCCCGGCGGAGACGAGGAAGGGGTGGCAGCTTCTGCTTCACCTTATTCATCTCGGCCCAGGCATCCGCGCGCAAATGCTTTTTCGCGTTAAGCACGGTGAACTGATTGGCGCCGGTGGTGCGCGGCAGCGCCTCCCATGACAGCGGCATCGACACCGGCGCGCCGGCGCGCGCGCGAGTCGAATAGGCGGCGACCGAGGTCGCCTCGCGCGAATTGCGGAAATAGTCGATGAAGATTTTGTTGTGGCGCAGCGCCTTGGTCATCTTAGCGAGGTAACGCTGCGGCGCATCGGCGGCCATGGCATTGGCGATGCGCGCGGCAAACGCCTTGGTGGTGTCCCAGTCGGCGCCGTCGATCGGCACCACGACGTGAACGCCCTTGCCGCCGGACAGCTTGACGAAGCTTTTGAGCTTCTCGGACTTGAGCCGGTCGCGCGTCTCCTGCGCCGCGGCGACGATGGTCTTCCACGACACGCCCTCCCCCGGATCGAGGTCGAACACGATGCGGTCGCAGACTTCAAGCTTGCCGAGCCGCGAACCGCGGGTGTGAACCTCCAGCGCGCCGGACTGCACCAGCGCGATCAGATCGTCGAGCTTTTCCACCGCGATGACGTCGTGCTCCTTGGCATCCACGACATGACGCAGCGGCGATTGCTTGATGGTGGACGCGATGTGCTTCTGGAAGAACGTTTCGCCTCCGACACCCTCCGGAGCGCGCACGATGGAGAGCGGCCGGTCGACGACATGCGGAGCCATGACATCCCACACGCTCACATAATAGGCCGCGAGATCCGCCTTGGTGACGCCGGCATCGGCCCAATAGACGCGGTCGGGATGGGTCAAATGAACATTGGCGACCGTGGTATCGCGGTTTGCGCTTTTGCCGCCGCGCTTGCTCGAACCCGCCGGCGGGGACTTTCGCACCGCCTGCCGCTGGGCGGCGCGCACCGGAGCCGGCGTTTCGCGCACCACTGCGCGCGCCGGCTTGTCCTCGCGCAGCCCTTTATACGCGGCCTGGCGCAGCAAGCCGTCATGGGTGAGGCCGCGAAACTCGGTCTCGACGACCATTTGCGGCTTCACCCAGATGACGTTTTTGCGCCGTTCGTCCTTGGGCAGCGTCACCGCCGGGCGATCGATGCGCAGCGGCTCTAGCCGCTTCCACAGATCGCGGGCGATCTCTTGGCTGTAGCCGGTGCCGACGCGGCCGGCATAGCGCAGCTTGCCGTTTTCGTGAAACGCCACCGTCAGCGCGCCGACGGCTTTCGGCAGCACGGCCGACGGAGAAAAACCGGCAACGACGAATTCCTGCGCGTTGTGGCATTTTGTTTTGACAAAATTATCCGACCGTCCGGAGGCATAGGGCGCTTGCCGCTGCTTCGACACGATGCCTTCCAGCTCCATGTCGCAGGCATGCTTGAAAATCACCGGGCCGTCGCCGTCGAAATGCTCGGCGTAGCGGATCGGGCCGTCCTTGCTGCCCTTGAGCAAGCGTTGCAGCACGGCCTTGCGCTCGATCAACGGCTCACCAGTCAAATCGCGGCCGTCCAAATAAAGCAGGTCGAAAACCCAATAGACGAAGCGATCGCCGCGGCCCTCTTTCAGATCGTTCTGCAGCATCGAGAAGCTCGAAACGCCCTTGTCGTTCTCGACCACCAATTCGCCGTCGAGGAGCGCCGTCTCCGCCGGCAGCGCGGCGACCGCCTCGGCGATGCGTTCGAAACGATGCGTCCAATCGAGCTGTTTGCGCGTGAGCAGCTTGACCTTGCCGCGATCCAGCCGCGCTTCAATGCGGTAGCCGTCGAATTTGATCTCGTGGATCCAATCTGCTCCGCTCGGCGCTTTGTCGTGCAGCGTCGCCAGGCTCGGCGGGACGAAATCGGGCAAGCGAGAACCGCGGCCGGCGCGCGGCAGCGAAGCCGAGCGCTTGCGCGCTGCCGCCACCGCCGCGGGTTTTGCTCTCGAGCGGCGCGCCGCCGCTGCCGGGGGCGGCCGCTTCGGCGCGCGTTTTTGTTTGGTTGCAGCTTTGGTCGTGGTCTTGGTCGTCGCCTTGACGCGCGATTTTGAACTTTTCTTTTCCTCCGACTCGGCTGCCGCGCGCAATTGCGCCTTGAATTCGCGCTGCGTTTGCGAGCTAGCGGAAGCGGACGGCGGATCGGCCGCGCGATTGCTGTGCCACACCCGCTTTTTGCCCTTGCCTTCGGCGATCTCCTCCATCGAGCGGCCGCTCACCGCCGACAACGGCTCTTCCTCCAAAATATCGCCCTTACGTTCGCTCTGCGCCGCTTCATCCTTGGCCTTGATGAGCAGCCAGTTCTCGTGACGGTCCTTGTCGCGTGTGCGCATGCGCACGAGGTGCCAGCGGCCGTGCAGTTTTTCGCCGTCGAGGGTAAATTCGAGGTGGCCTTTGGCATAGCCCTTGTGCGGATCGCCTTCGGGTAACCAGCGGCCACGATCCCAGATCATCACCGTGCCGCCGCCATACTCGCCTTGCGGGATGGTGCCTTCGAACGCGTTGTATTCGACCGGATGGTCCTCGACATGGACCGCGAGGCGCTTTTCGGCCGGATCGAGGCTCGGTCCGCGGGTGACGGCCCAGCTCTTCATGACCCCATCGAGCTCGAGGCGAAGGTCGTAATGCAACCGCCGCGCGGCGTGCTTCTGGATCACATAGCGGTTGCCGGCGCGGGCCGCCTTGCCGCCGCGCGGTTCCGACGTGACATCAAATTTCCGTTTCTTGCGGTATATTTCGAGCGCCACGGTGAACCACCTTGCCCGTCGTTAAGACTTACAACAGGCGCCAAAATCCTGCCACTAGGCGCCAAAATCCTGCCCAATCGGCCCGGCAAACCCTGGTAAAGCCCTGAACTTTACATACATCACGGAGTTGAAGGGGTGATACGGGACTCTCGATATAAGCCCATGGAAACGCTTGCGGTTCCCTTTAGGCCGTTCGCTGCCGGCAAATTGCGTTCCCGGGACGGAATGGTGTAAGGACCTTAGAATCCGCGTGGGACATCCCCATCTGCGTGAATCATCGCCGGGCTTCACCGAGCCCCAATAATCGGCATTAGGCCGAAACAACTCATTAGGTCTGAATAAAGGAGCGTAGCGTGACGGTTTCCAAGACCCCATTGCTCGACCAAATTAAAACCCCGCAAGACTTAAGGCGCCTCGCCCCCAACCAGCTGCGGCAGGTCGCTGACGAATTGCGTGGCGAAACCGTCGACGCGGTCGCGGTCACCGGCGGCCATCTCGGGGCCGGACTCGGCGTCATCGAGCTTACCGTCGCACTGCATTACGTGTTTGACACACCGGCCGACCGGCTGATCTGGGACGTCGGCCATCAGGCCTATCCGCACAAGATTCTCACCAACCGACGCGAGCGCATCCGCACGCTGCGCATGGGCGGCGGGCTGTCCGGTTTCACCAAGCGCGCCGAGAGCGAGTACGATCCGTTTGGCGCCGCGCATTCCTCGACGTCGATCTCCGCCGGCCTCGGCATGGCGGTGGCGCGCGACCTGCAGGGCAAGCATAACAACGTCATCGCCGTGATCGGCGACGGCGCGATGTCGGCCGGCATGGCCTATGAGGCGATGAACAATGCCGGCGCCATGAATTCGCGCCTGATCGTGGTGCTCAACGACAACGATATGTCGATCGCGCCGCCGGTCGGTGCGCTGTCGGCCTATCTCGCCCGCCGGGTTTCCGGCCGCGGCTATCATCGCCTGCGCAAGCTGATCCGCAGCGTCGCCAAGCACATGCCGAGCAAAATGCTCGAGCAGCGCGCCATGGCGATGGAGGAGTATGCGCGCGGACTCGTCACCGGCGGCACGCTGTTCGACGAGCTCGGCTTTTTCTATGTCGGCCCGATCGACGGCCACAACATCGATCATTTGCTGCCGGTTCTTGAGAACGTCCGCGACATGAAGAACGGGCCGATCCTGGTTCACGTCGTGACGCAGAAGGGCAAAGGCTATGCGCCGGCGGAAAAATCCGCCGACAAGTATCACGGCGTCGTCAAATTCGACGTCGCCACCGGCGCCCAGGTCAAATCGAAGCCGACCGCGCCCGCCTATCAGAAGGTCTACGGCGAAAGCCTGATCAAGGAAGCGAAGAAGGACGACAAGATCGTCGCCATCACCGCGGCCATGCCGTCGGGCACCGGCATCGATCTCTTCCAGAAGGAATTTCCCAACCGCACGTTCGATGTCGGCATTGCCGAGCAGCATGGCGTGACGTTCGCCGCCGGGCTTGCCACCGAAGGCTACAAGCCGTTCGCGACGATCTATTCGACATTCCTGCAGCGCGCCTATGACCAGGTCGTCCACGACGTCGCCATCCAGCGGCTGCCGGTGCGTTTCGCCATGGACCGCGCCGGCTTGGTCGGCGCCGACGGTCCGACGCACGCCGGCGCCTTCGACATCGCCTATCTCGGCTGCCTGCCCGGCTTCGTGCTGATGGCGGCCGCCGACGAGGCCGATCTCGTGCATATGGTGGCCACCGCGGTGGCCATCGACGACCGCCCCTCGGCGCTGCGCTATCCGCGCGGCGAGGGCCGCGGCGTGCCGATGCCCGAGGAAGGCAAACCGCTCGAGATCGGCAAGGGCCGCATCCTGCGCGAAGGCACCAAAGTGGCGCTGTTCTCCTACGGCGCGCGCCTCGGCGAATGCCTCAAAGCGGCCGATGAGCTCGCCGGCTACGGGCTACCGACCACGGTCGCCGATGCGCGCTTTGCCAAGCCGCTCGACGTCGACCTCCTGCTGCGGCTCGCCCGCGAGCACGAAGTGCTGCTGACCATCGAGGAAGGCTCGATCGGCGGCTTCGGCTCCTTCGTGCTGCAAGCGCTCGCCGAGCACGGCGCGCTCGATCGCGGGCTGAAGGTCCGCTCGATGGTGCTGCCGGATTTCTTCATCGATCAGGATTCGCCGAACGCCATGTACGCCAAGGCCGGTCTCGACGCCAAAGGCATCGTCGCAAAGGCCTTCGAGGCGCTCGGCCAGAACATGCGCGGCGAAGTGATCAAGCTCGCCTAAGCCAGGCCTTTCCGTCATCCTGAGGTGGCCGCGAAGCGGCCCTCGAAGGATGCACGGCCCGGGCCGTCGCCCTTCGAGGCTCGCTTCGCTCGCGCCTCAGGGTGACGGTGAACTGCCATGACCCATCGCGAACGAGCCGATCGTCTGCTGGTCGCGCGCGGCCTGTTCGACAGCCGCGCGCGGGCGCAAGCCGCGATCGCCGCCGGACGGGTGACCGCCGACGGCACCCCCGTTCGCAAAGCCTCCGAAGAGGTTTCCGCCGCCGCGATCATCGCCGCCGAGCCCGAGCATCCTTATGTGTCGCGCGGCGGGGTGAAGCTCGCCGCCGCGCTCGATCATTTCGCGCGCGATGTCGCCGGCCGCGTTTGTCTGGACGTCGGCGCCTCGACCGGCGGCTTCACGGAGGTCTTGCTCGCGCGCGGCGCCAAGCGGGTCTACGCGGTCGACGTCGGCACCGGCCAATTGCACCCGCGGCTCCACGGCCGCGACGACATCGTCAGCATCGAACAGACCGATATCCGCAAGCTCGATCCGGCGCGTTTGCTGGAACCGCCCGACTTCGCCACCATCGACGTCAGCTTCATTTCGCTCAAGCTCGTGCTGCCGGCAATCGTCAGTCTGCTCAAGCCGCGCGCGCAAATCCTGGCGCTGATAAAACCGCAATTCGAGACGAAGGGCGACGGCGTCAAGAAAGGCATTGTGCGCGACGAGGCGGTGCGCAGGAGCGTGTGCGACGATATCGCCGCGTTTATCGCCTCGCTCGGCTGGCGCACCGGTCCTGTCGTTGCGTCCGCGATCCGTGGTGGCGACGGCAACCAGGAATTCTTCGTCGAGGCCCAACGTGGTTGAGCATTTGGAAATCGATGCGGTCGGCCAGCGCGGCGACGGCGTCGCGGGCGGCGCCGACGGGCCGATCTATGTGCCGTGCACGCTGCCGGGCGAGCGCGTCGAAGTCGATGATTGGGCCGGCCATCCCGACCGCCGCCAGCTCATCGCCATCGAACAACAGAGCCCCGAGCGCATCGCGCCGATCTGCCCCCATTTCGGCGTCTGCGGCGGCTGCGCCTTGCAGCATTGGGCGACCGGCCCCTACCGCGCCTGGAAGCGCGACCTCGTCGTCGAGGCGCTGCGCCAGGCCGGCATCGAGGCGCCGGTCGCCGAGCTTGTCGACGCGCACGGCGACGGCCGCCGCCGTGCGGTTTTTCACGCGCGCCGCAGTACCCACAACGTGCTCGAAGTCGGCTTTTCGGCGGCTCGCGCGCACCACGTGGTCGCGATCGACCGCTGTCCGATTCTGGCCAAAAGCCTCGACGGCGCGCTGCCCGCCGCCTGGGCCATCGCGGAGCGGCTCGGCGCCCTGGCGAAGCCCCTCGATATCGGCGTCACCGCGACCGATACCGGCCTCGATGTCGACGTGCGCGGCTCGGGGCCGCTAACCGGGCGCTTGACCACGGCGCTGGCGGGCGTCGCCGCGCAGCAGAACATCGCGCGCCTGACCCGCCATGGCGACCTCATCGCGCAAGCGCGCGCGCCGACGCTGCGGATAGGCACGGCGACGGTTGCGCTGCCACCCGCCGCATTCTTGCAGGCAACGGCCGAAGGCGAAGCCGTGCTGGCACGGCTCGTGCTCGAAATTTGCGCCGGCGCCAAAAGCGTTGCCGACCTGTTCGCCGGCGTCGGGCCGTTTGCGCTGCGGCTCGCTGCAAAGGCGCGCGTTGTCGCGGTCGACGAGGACGAGGCGGCGCTGGCCGCACTCAAGCGCGCCGCTGAGACCGCCTCGGGATTAAAGCCAGTCACGGCGGAGCGCCGCGACCTGTTCAAGAACCCCCTGCTCGCGGCCGAACTCAACCGTTACGAAGCGGCCGTGTTCGATCCGCCGCGCCAGGGCGCGCAAGCGCAGGCGCGCGAGCTCGCAAGTAGCCCCGTTCCAGTCATTGCCGCGGTGTCATGCAATCCGGCAACATTTGCGCGCGATGCACGCATTCTCGTCGACGGCGGCTACCGCCTTGTCGCCGTCACGCCGGTCGATCAATTCCGCTATTCCAGCCACGTTGAGATCGTGGCGCGGCTCGGGAAATGACGCGCTCTATTTGAACGCCGGCATCACGTCCTTGGCGAACCAGCGCAGCTGTTCCTTGAACTCCTTGGGCGAAAGACCTTCGGCCCAGTGGATCATGAAGTTCTCCAGCCCCGGATATTTCGCCTCGATCGACTTGATGCCGTCGATCACCTCGGCCGGCGGGCCGCAGAACCAGGCCTTCTGCGCGACGCCGTCTTTCAGAAGCGGCGTGCGCGACGGCGCACCCGGCGTGCCCCAGGTGCGGCCCTCCTCGTCGGCATAACGCACGAAGCCGAACGGCGCGAACCACTTGAAGCGCTCGTCATGGGCGGGTTCGAGCTTCTTGATCGCCTCGTCGCGGCTATCGGCGAGATAGACGCCGGCGCCCCAGATCACGTCTTCGCCGAGCTTTTTGTTGCGGCCGTGCTTGAGGCAGGCCGCGTGGTAGGCGCGGATGACGTCGTCGAGGATTTTCTCGCCGTTGAGCGTCACCATCGCCTTGAGCCCGTATTGCGCCATCATCTCGATGGTCTTGCCGCTGGCGATCGGCATCCATATCTCCACCGGCAGATGCTTCGGCCGCGGCACCAGCGTGATGTCTTTGAGCTTATAGCCGCGATAATCCACCGGCGGCGGCGCTTCGTAATATTTGCCCTTGAAGTGAAAGCTCTGCTCGTTGAAGCAGGTCAGAAGGAGCCGCAACTGCTCCTCGAACAATTCGCGGTTCTTCTCGGCGTCGAGAAGCGGTGCGCCGAACGACTCGACCTCGCGGGTGTGATAGCCGCGGCCGACGCCGAGCACCACGCGGCCATCGGTGACGATATCGGCCATGGCGTAGTCCTCGGCCATGCGGATCGGATGCCACATCGGCAGGACGTTAAAGGCGCAGCCGAACTTCAGCCGTTTGGTCTGGGTGGCGAGCCAGAGCCCGAGCTGAATGAGGTTGGGAAAGACCTCGTAGCCTTCGTGCTGGAAATGATGCTCCGCCGTCCACAGCGTCTCGAAGCCGAGCTCGTCCATGAGCTGGGCGACGTCGCGCGCGGTGAAGAAGGCCTCGCGCAGCCGCTCATCGGAATAGCGTCGCTCGTTGGCCGGCGTGCCGGCGAGCCCGACATTGTCGAGTTCGATCTGCCCGACATAGAGAACGTGAAATTTCTTGATCATGTGTTCCTGCCCTGCCCTATTCCGAAGAATCTTGACGGCGGAGTCAATAACATCAGGCAGCCGGCGCGGCAGCACCCCCTTGGGTCGAATTTGACGCAACCGGTTTGCGCCGCCGGGGTTCCCTTCGGGACCCTGGTGACGCTTGGCAGGCTTCAACGGCCGGTGCTGCGTATTGACCTCGCAAAAGCCGCAGCTGCCTTATTCGACCCCTACGCGGGCTAGCTGAATAAGTCGCAGTGGCAACCGACTGGCATTTCGCTAGGCTTTGCGAAAATCGATTCGCCGCGAGGTGATGCGATGCAATGGCGAGTGCGCCGGATCCTATTCGTGACGGCATTCCTGATCGGCGCCTGGGAGGCAGGCGTAGCGCACGCCGCCGATTGGCGATACTGCCTCGCCGTCTCGCCCGCCCGTCACACCGTCTATATGTCGGCGCCGTTTTCCGACAACGGATCGATGGAGACGGTGGAGTCCGAGTTTGCCGGCGCGCTCGATCATGCCTCGGTGCAGCACGATTCGGTGCAGTGTCCGCTGGGCAACGCCCAATCGATCTTGAGCATGAAGGCGCAGGCGATCCAGTACAATCAGGCCAGCGGCAACAAGGTCGTTCAGCTCAACTGGCGGCCGTGAAATTTGCCGCCGGTTCAAATTCCCAGAAACCGCGACTTTATATCCTGGTTTTCCGCCAATTCCTCGGGCCGCGCCGAGTAGACCAGGCGGCCTTTGCTCATCACATGAACGAAGTCGACGAGCTTGAGCGCCAGCGCCGCGTTCTGCTCGACCAGAAGGATGGAAAGACCCTCCCGCTTCAGCTTGGCGATGGCCTCCCACAGCCCTTGGATGATGATCGGAGCGAGCCCTTCCGACGGCTCATCCATGATCAGGCAATCGGGATTGGTCATCAGCCCGCGGCCGATGGCGAGCATCTGCTGTTCGCCGCCGGACAGCGTCTTGGCGTGCTGACGACGCCGCTCGCGCAACCGCGGGAAAAGATCGTAAACGCGATCCAGGCACCACCCATGGCGTTCGGCATGCCGTTCGGCGACCACGAGGTTGTCCTCGACGCTTAGCGTCGGGAAGACGCGGCGCCCTTGCGGCACCAGACCGATACCGCTGCGGACAATCGCGAACGACGAAATCCCGGTGATATCGGCGCCCTTGAAGAAAACCTTGCCGCGGCGCGGCGGCGTAAAGCCGACGATCGAATTGACCAAAGTGGTTTTGCCGACGCCGTTGCGGCCAAGCAGACCGAGAATCTGGCCTTGCTCGAGCTGCAGCGACAGCCCCTGCAAGACATAGGCATTGCCGTAATAGGTGTGGATGTCCTCGACGTCCAAAATGTTCATCGCGCTAGCCGGTCCCCAGGTAGACTTCCTGCACGCGCGGACTGGAGTGAATTTGCTGTGGCGTGCCCGTTTCCAGCACCTCGCCGAAATGCAGCACGGAAATCTCCGAGGCGACATCGAACACCACATCCATGTCGTGCTCGATCAGCAAGATCGCCAATTCGGGATCGAGCTTGCGCAGGAAAGCGCCCATCTCGGCGGTCTCTCCCGATGACAAGCCGGCGGCCGGTTCATCCAGCAGCAGGATTTTCGGGTCGCTGGCCAGGCCGACCACGATTTCAAGCTGGCGTTGCTCGCCATGCGACAGATGGCGTACCTCGACATCCTTGCGGTCGAGAAACGCGGCGTGCTGCAACAGCAGGATCGCCTTGGCATGGACGTCGCGATAGGACGACAAAAACCGCCACATCACGAATTTCGACGCGCGCCGGCCTTTGATCGCCAGCAAGACATTGTCGAGCACGGTGAGCCGCGGAAACAGGCTGGTCACCTGAAACGTGCGCGCCATGCCGAGCGCGGCGCGACGATGACTCGGCCACGACGTGACGTCCTGGTCGAACAACAGCACCTGTCCGGAACTGGCCGGGAAAATGCCGGTAATCAGATTGAACAGCGTCGTTTTGCCGGCGCCGTTCGGACCGATGATCGCCTTGCGATCGCCCGGCATGATTTTCAGCGATACGCCGCCCACCGCCCGCAACCCGCCGAACGACTTCGACAGGCCCTTCAGCTCGAGCACCGGCACGCCGCCGTTGGATTGAGGAGAACTGTCCACGTTTTTGTAAATCCGCAATGGCGAGATTCGCCGGGACCAAGCAGAGCCCCGGCGCGAGTGCCTTATTCGCAGTATTTACAGGGCGGAAAATCGCGGCTGTAAACCGGCTGCTCCAGGAACTTTTCCTTGCCGTAGGTCCAGAACTGACCGACGTTCGGATAGGTCTTGATCACGACGTTCCACAACGCCGGCTTGGCGTCACCGAGCAGCGTCGTCTTCTCGACGTTGCGGATATAGACGTTCTCAATGGGGTTGCGCATGTCGTCGAACGACACCGGCCCGCGGGCGGCGTCGATCTTCAGGCTCACCATGTTCTGGAGGAATTGTTCCGGTCCCGGAAATTTACCGCCGCTCTTGGCGATGGCTTCATCGATCATCTGCGCGGTGGTGTAATTTGCTTCCGCGTAGTAGCCCGGAATCTGGCCGTATTTAGTGCGGAAGCTTTTCACAAACGCTTCGCTCTTTGGCGTTTGCAGCGCGGCGCTGTACATCAATGCCGAGACGTCGCCGATCACCACATCGCTGTCCATCGGAAGATTGTAGTCGTCATAGCTGGTGCCGCCGGCGATAATCGGCAGCTTGACGCCGGCCTCGCGCAATTGCTTGGGGAATTGCGGCGCCGCAGGGCCCACCTGCAACGAATAGATGACGTCGGCATCGCTCTTGATCGTCGGAATGTAAGGCCCGAAATCCTTGTTGCCGAGCGGCGGCCAGATTTTCTGAATGACTTTGCCGCCGCAATCCTCGAACGCCTTCTGGAAACCGCCGGCCGATTCATAGCCGAAGGCATAATCGGTGGCGATGATGACGGCCTTCTTGTAACCCTGGTCGCAGGCCCACTGGCCGAGCGGATGATTGGGTAGCGAGCTCGTCCACGTGGTGCGGATAAAATAGGGATATTTGCTGAGCTGCCGCTGCGTCAGATCGTCCGCCGCCGCGATCGACGAGATGTAGACCGTCTTAAGCTCGGTTGACACCGGCGCGAGCGCGTAGCCTTCAGTGGCGAGCACACCGCCGATGTACATGTCGACGTGATCTTGCAGCACCAGCTTCCTGGCCTTGGTGACCGCCACGTCGGGCTTGCCGGTCGTGTCTTCGACCACCAGATCGACCTTGGCGCCGCCAAGCATGCCATTGTGCTCCTCCAGATACAGCTGGAAGCCGTGCAACATGTCCTGTCCGGTTTGTGACAGAAATCCGGTTATGGGTGTCAAAAAGCCGATGCGCAATTCATGCTGCGCCGCAGCCGGCCCAAGCCCTCCCGCCAGGGCGAGGCAGGCCCCCGCCAATATCAGGCCGGTTCGCACCGCGAAATTTTTGATCATGACTGTTCTCCCCTTGGTGTTTGACTTCTTTCGTTTCAAGATTCAGCAGGCGCAAGCTCTGAACTGCCTGACGCCGGTGCACGCCACTGGCGTAGGCGTGCCGGAATTCCCATCAAGCCCATTGGCAAATACAGGATCGTCAGAACGTAGACGCCGCCAAGCACGTATTGCCACCACGGCACCAGTGTACTGAGATACTCACGCAGGCCGAACACGATCGCCGAGCCGATGGCGCCGCCAACAAGCGTACCAGCCCCGCCGAGCACGACCATCAGCAAAGCATCCACTGATGTCGTCAGCACCACGGTATCGGGACTGACAAGACCGTTGGTGAATGCCCAAAGAACGCCGGACAACCCGCCGATGGCGCCGGCAATGATAAAAGCGATGTATTTGTGCAACCAGGTATTGTAACCGAGGATCTTCATGCGCAGCTCGCGCTCGCGGATGCCTTCCAGGCTGCGGCCGAACGGCGATCGCACCAAGACGTAGAGCGCGGCGAGCGTTACAGAGAAGAACGCGAAAACAAGAAAGAAGAAAGTCTGCTCATTGCTCAGGTCAAAGCCGAAATTCGGCCTGGTTGACACGTTGATGCCATTGTCGCCGTTCGTCAGCGAGTTCCACCGATAGGCCAGGCCCCAAACGCATTGGCCGAGCGCGAGCGTGATCATCAGAAAATAGACGCCGCTGGCGCGGACCGCGAACAGTCCGAAAAATGCCGCCGTGGCTGCGCCGAGCAACATGGCCAGCACCACCACCAGCCAGAAGTCCCAACCCAGGCCGAACTGGTATTTGGTGGCGAGGATCGCGGTGAGATAGGCGCCGACGCTGAAATAAGCGGCTTGGCCGAGCGATGCCATGCCGGCAAAGCCGAGCAGAAGGTCCACGCTCATCGCCAGGATCGCGAACACCAGTGCGCGCGTCGCCAGCAGCATCACGTACGGCCCGGAGTGGGGAATGATATAGGCGAGCGCCAACAGAACGGCGACAACAGTGATGACTTTGGCGCGCTGGCTCATCGTCGGTCTTACTCGCGTCCAAACAAGCCGGTCGGTCTGATCGCCAGGATCAGCACCATGGGTGCGTACAAGGTGAAATAAGAGAGTTCCGGAAACAACGCCTTGCCGAAATTGTCGGCGAGGCCGACCAGCATCGCGCCGATGGCTGCGCCGCCGAGCGAGCCCATGCCGCCGATGATGACCACCGCGAAGGCGAGCGGAAGAATTTCAAAATCAAGACCGGGATAGACGCCGAGAAAGCCGCCGCCGATCACGCCGCCGAGCGCCGCCAGAAACGCGCCGAGCGCGAAGATAAGCATGGAGATGCGGTTGGTATCGATACCGACGCCGCGCGCCATCTGCGCGTCGTCGACGGTTGCGCGCACCGCGGCGCCGATACGGGTCTTTTCCATCGCCAGCCAGATCGCGATACCGATGACGAGCGCCGTTGCAATCATGAACACGCGGTAAAGCGGAAAATAGACGCCGCCGACGGTGACGCTGTGTTCCAGCACGTCCGGCGGATCGATTTCGAAATTATTACCGCCCCAGATGTCGAGCGCGCCCTGCTGGAACAGATAGGCGAAACCCACCGTCAGCAGCACTTGACGGAGCGGGTCGAAGCCGAGCGGCCGCAGGAACAGCCGTTCCATCAACAGGCCAAGCACGGCGACGGCGAGCGCCGCCAGCGGCAGCGACAGCGCCCATGAGCCGGTGGCCCAGATCACCGACAGCGCGATATAGCCGCCCCACAGAAAATACGCGCCATGCGCCAAATTGACGATCCGCATGACGCCGAAAATCAGCGATAGCCCGGCGCCCAATAGGAACAGGAGCGCGCCGTAGGAAACGCCGTTAAAGGCTTGAATCAGCCAGAACTGCGCATTCACAAGCCCTGTCCCCCATTTCCCCCAGAGCGCGATTTTGACCCAACACTAGCCCATGTTCTCGTCGCCCGGATAGCCGAGGGATTGCGACTCATTGAACCGTTTCGAGTTGCAAACCGCGCCGGATCGACCGTTCCGGGACGTGTACCCGGCGCTGGAAATCGTGATATTGCAGGCCCCGACCCATTTAGTCTCAGCACCAAAGGATCCGAAGCAATGGCCAGCGTCCTGTTCTCTCCGATCACGCTCCGCGGGCTTACGCTGCCCAACCGCGTCGTGGTTTCGCCGATGTGCCAATACAACTCCGACAACGGCTCGGCGAACGATTGGCACCTGATGCATCTCGGCAACATGTCGCTCGGCTGCGCCGGGCTGGTGATGTGCGAGATGACCGACGTCAATCCGCAAGGGCGGATCACGCCAAAATGCGCCGGCATGTGGTCTGACCAGAACGAGGCGGCGCTCAAGCGGGTGCACGATTTCTGCAGGACCTACGGCGTGGCCAAGCTCGGCGTGCAGTTGGCGCATGCCGGCCGCAAGGGCCCGACCACGGTGCCGGCAGCGGGCGGCAAGCCGATCCTTGAAGGGCGGGACGCGTGGACGCCGGAGGCGCCCTCGGCCATCCCCTATGACACCGGCTGGCCGATGCCGCATGCCATGACCAAGGACGACATCAAGCGCTGCCTCGGTGAATTTGCCGCGGCGGCAAAGCGCGTCGACCGCATCGGCTATGACGTCATCGAGCTGCACGGCGCGCACGGTTACCTCGCCCATCAGTTTCTGTCGCCGCTCTCCAATAAGCGCACCGATGAATACGGCGGCTCGACCGAAAATCGGATGCGCTTTGTCATCGAAATGTATGAAGCGGTGCGCGCGGTGTGGCCGGAGAACAAGCCGCTCGGCATCCGCGTCTCCGCCACCGATTGGGTGGACGGCGGCTGGACGCCGGAGGAAACCGTGCTGCTGGCCAAAGAGCTGAAGAAGCGCGGCCTGGACTACATGGACGTGTCGACCGGCGGGCTCGACCCGAAGCAGAAGATTCCGCTGGCGGCCGGCTATCAGGTGCCGTTCTCCGAGAAGGTGAAGAAGGAAACCGGCCTGACCACCATGTCGGTCGGCCTGATTGCCGGCTATCGGCAGGCCGAGGAGATCGTGGCGTCAGGCAAGGCCGACATGGTTTGTCTTGCGCGCGGCGCGATGTGGGATCCGCGCTGGGCGTGGCATGCCGCGGAAGAGCTCGGCGCCGAGACGGCTTATGCGCCGGAGATGATGGCCTGCCAGCCGAAGCTGCGCCCGCAATTGTTTCCGAACCGCGCGCAGCCGGCGAGCTAGACGCCTTGTCGCGCGGTTTCAGTCTTCGAGATTGACGCCTTTGGTTTCCGGCGTGCGCAAGATGGCGACGATCGCCGCCACCGCGTAGCACATCACCAAAAGCCCGATATACAGATAGGCGTCCTTGATGCCGTAGACGCGCAGAATCTGCCCGGCGACGATCGGGATCAAGCCGCCGCCATAGACCTGCGCGATCTGATATCCCGCGCTCGCACCCGAGGCGCGGTAACGCGTCGGAAAGTTCTCCGTATAGAACGTCGGAATGGCGCCGTAGCCGAAGCCGAAGACGAAACCGAAACCGATGATCTCGGCAACCGTGGCGAGCACAACGCTTCCCGTATTGACCAGATAGAAATACGGCAACGCGAAAAACAGAAAGACGATTGCCGCGGTCAGCAGGATCGCCCGCCGGCTGATGTAGTCCGCTAGGAACGAGCCGATGAGCATGAAAACGAGCATGAAAGCGCCAGCGACCAGGCCGATATATTCCGGCTGATTTCCGGTGTAGCCGACCGCCTTCATGTAGCCGGTGCCGAACACGAAGTAGAGGAAGAAAGCGCCGCCGAACATGGCGTTGACCAGCGAGGTGCGCAGGATGGTCCAGGGCATTTCGCGCCAGACCTGACTCGCGGGATATTTGAGAATGGTGATCTGCGCCTTGTGCTGCTCGAAGACGAAGCTGTCCATGGTGCGGGTGCGGATGATCAAGCCGACGATAGCCACCAGGAAGCCGATGACGAAGAAGATGCGCCAGCCCCAGGCCGTGAAATCTTCCGGCGTCATCAGCGACTTGACGAAGATCACCGAGCCGAAGCCGAGCAACAGTCCGATCGGAATGGCGAAGCCGACCCAGGCGCCCCAGAAGGCGCGATACTTCGAGCGCGCCGCCTGTTCGACCACCCAGGTCGAGGCTGTGCCGAATTCGGCGCCGAAGCTGATGCCCTGACAAAGTCGGAACACGATCAGCAGGATCGGCGCCGCGACTCCGATGCTGTCGTAGGTCGGCGTCAGCCCTATCAACAGTGTGGCGATGCCCATCAGCACCAGCGCATAGACCATGGCGTCCTTGCGGCCGCGCCGGTCGGCGATATGGCCGAAGATGAAAGCGCCGACCGGCCGGATGATGATGCCGAGGCCGTAGACACCGATCGCGGCGGCAACCGCGGCAAGGCCCGGCAGCTTGAAAAAGATGCCGCCCCAGACAGTCGCCGCGATCACGCCGGTGACCAAGAAGTCATACTGCTCGATCACCGAGCCGATGATACTGGCGAGCGCGACCTTATATATTTGTGCAGTGGTCGGAGTTGCGGCTGGACCTGCGGCAACGTCGTTCATTTTGTCCTCCCCGACTGGCATTTTTTTAGTCTTGGTCGACGCCGCGCGTGAGCGCCACCCACCGTGATTATAGGCCGGATTGCTGGCGGCGAACAAACCAAGTCAGCCGTCGATCGGCTCCGTCCCGACGATTTCGATGCCAAAACCCGAGAGGCCGACATAGGTCGTGGGGCGCGACGAGGTGATGAGGCGGATGGAGCTGACGCCCAGGTCTTTGAGGATTTGCGCGCCCAGCCCGATCTCGCGCCATTGCCGGGTGCGGGCCTCGCCGGATGCGGTGTCGGCGGATTTCGGGATCGAAATCACCGGCACGCCCGCGGTGCCGTCGCGCAACAAGATGAGCACGCCCCTGCCCTCGGCCTTGAAACGCCGCAGCGACTGGCGAATCGTCTTGGCGCCACCGAACACGTCGGCAATGATGTCCGCGCGGTGCAGCCTCGTCAGCACATTAATGCCATCGCCGATTTGGCCATAAGCGAAGGCCATATGATGGACCGCGTCAAACGGCGTGACGAAAGCATAGCCGGTCAACGTGCCGATCTCGGACTCGACCGGAAACTCGCCGACCCGCTCGATCAGCTTGTCGCGGGCCTGCCGGTAGGCAATCAGCTCTGCGATGGTGATGCGCTGCAGCTTGTGCCGGTCGGAGAAGGCGGCAAGCTCGGGACCGTGCATCACGGTGCCATCGTCGTTCATGAGCTCGGCCAGCACGCCGACCGGCGGCAGGCCGGCAAGCCGGCAAAGGTCGACGCAAGCCTCAGTATGACCCGAACGCATCAGCACGCCGCCATCCTTGGCTACCAGCGGAAAGACATGGCCGGGGCGGACGAAATCGGCCGCACCGCTATTGCCGTTGGCGAGCGCGCGCACGGTGTTGCTGCGCTCCTCGGCGGAAATCCCCGTGGTGAGGCCGTGGCGGACGTCGACCGAGACGGTAAACGCGGTGCGGAGCGGCGCATCGTTGAACGCCACCATCGGATCGAGATGCAATCGCCGCGCCTCTTCGGGGGCCAGCGGCGCGCAGACGATCCCCGACGTGTTGCGGATGATGAACGCCATCTTCTCCGGCGTGCACAGGCTCGCCGCGACGAACAGATCGCCTTCGTTTTCGCGGTCGTCGTCATCGGCGACGATGACAATCTCGCCGCGGGCGAACGCGGCGATGACGGACTGGATGCGTTGATGCGCGTCGTTCATTTTGACCTAAATCCCGCGTCAGCGGGCCGGTTGCGGAAACGGCCACGCCGGGCTTTCCCCGACCTGGCCGCGCTGACGTAGATAATGGTCCGCGATAACGCACGCCACCATGGCTTCGCCGATCGGAACCGCGCGGATGCCGACGCATGGATCGTGGCGCCCCGTTGTCGAGATTTCAGTCTCCCGGCCGTAACGGTCGACGGTGCGGCGCGGGGTGAGAACCGAGGACGTCGGTTTCACGGCAAAGCGCGCCACCACCGGCTGACCCGTCGATATGCCGCCGAGGATGCCGCCGGCATTGTTGGAGAGAAATAGCGGCTTGCCGTCGTTGCCCATGCGCATCTCGTCGCCGTTCTGCTCGCCGGACAATTCGGCGGCAGCAAAGCCGGCGCCGATCTCGACGCCCTTGACGGCATTGATGCTCATCAGCGCCGCGGCGAGATCGCCGTCGAGCTTGCCGTAGATCGGCGCGCCAAGCCCGGCCGGCACGCCCTCTGCAACGACCTCGATCACCGCGCCGATGGAGGAACCGCTTTTGCGCAAGTCGTCGAGGTAATCGCCGAGCATTGCGGCGGTCTTGGCATCCGGACAGAAGAATGGATTGCGCTCGACCTCGGCCCAGTCCCAGCGCGCGCGATCGATGCGATGCGGCCCCATCTGCAACAGCGCGCCGCGCACCGTGAGGCCGGGGACGATTTTGCGCGCGATCGCGCCTGCGGCGACCCGCATCGCCGTCTCGCGCGCCGATTGGCGGCCGCCGCCGCGATAATCGCGCAGGCCATATTTGACGTCGTAGGTATAGTCGGCGTGGCCCGGACGATATTTATCCTTGATGTCGGAATAATCTTTCGAGCGCTGATCGACATTCTCTATGACGAGCGCGATCGGCGTACCGGTCGTCACTTGCGCGCCGCTTAACTCGTCGACGAACACGCCGGACAGAATTTTGACCGCATCGGGCTCCTGGCGTTGCGTGGTGTAGCGCGATTGGCCGGGACGACGGCGGTCGAGATAGGGCTGGATATCGCTCTCGTTCAGTGGAATACGCGGCGGACAGCCGTCGACCACACAGCCAATCGCCGGTCCGTGACTTTCACCGAAGGTCGTGACCCGGAATAAATGACCGAATGTATTGAATGACATGACGCGCCAATGGCTCCGGGCGGCTTAAATGTAAGCAGCTCCGGCTGATTCGGGCTTGGTAGCCCGCACACCCCATTGGGTCAAATGTATCGGCCTCGTGCCCGTGCCATTCGCAGGTGCGGCAAAAACAAAGCTTTGCTCTCGCACCTGCAAAATTTTCCGGGAATTTTGCCGCCGAAATACGCAGCGTCCCCTACGCATTGTGGCAAGCATTCATTTCGCATTCATGTGGCTGAATAGGGCTTCATGATAACCTGAACGTCCGTTAAGCCACGGAAAAATATAGAGTATTTTCGTTTTTCTGATTGCGGACCGAGCCGCTCTGTGGCATTGTTCTTCGCGGTAAGGGGGCGAGGGCTCAGGGACCGAGATTTAGCCTGCGACTGAACCAACCTTGCCGTCGGTTCATCACAAACTCCAAGGATGACAATCATGGCTACGAAGAAGAAGAAGGCCAAGAAGAAAACCAAGTCGTAAGCAGAAGGCCTCGTATTGGGGCCCCGCTATCGATTTCGGATTTCGCGAGATCTCGATCTCGCCAAGCGACCGAACCTCGTTCGGTCGCTTTTGTTTTTCACGAAACAGGCTCCCGACCGAATCTCGTTCGGTCGCTTTTGTTTTTGCGCCTAGCGATACAATACCGATCAGGCGTAGCGCGCCATCGTCCCGTCGGCGAACACATAGACCACGCCTTGCGCGATTTGCGCGTGGGTCGCTTCATCCCGCGGCATTAATCCGAACAGTGCTATGAGCGCGCGCACGCCGCCGCCATGGGCGGCGACCACCGTGTCGCGCGTCAGCCCGTCGTACCAATCACTGATGCGGGCGGTCAGCGCGCGATAGCTCTCGCCGCCGGGCGGCGCAAAATCCCATTTGTCTTGCTCGCGCTGCGCCAGAAGGCCCGGCATGCGGGCGTCGATTTCCGGCAGCGTCAACCCCTCCCACGCGCCGTAGGAAATCTCCATCAATCTGTCGTCGGTGGCATAGCCATGCGGATCGAGGCCAAGGGTACTGCGCAATATTTCCATGGTATCGCGCGCGCGGAGCAATGGGCTCGCCACGTAAGCGAAGTCGCCCGCTTCGCGGTTATCGCGCGCAAACAGATCGCGCAGCAATTCGCCACATTCGGCTGCCTGCACGCGGCCGCGCGCATTAAGCGCGGTGTCGCGGCGGCCCTGCAATCGTGCCTCGACGTTGAAGTCTGTCTCGCCGTGACGGACGTAATAGAGGACCGGCATGATGGGTTCGGCCCTCCGTATCACTCCTTGCCGACGGCGATGTCAGGCGCGTCGGGGTGCTTCATGCCGACGATATGATAGCCGGCATCGACGTGGTGCACCTCGCCGGTCACGCCGCGCGACATGTCGGAGAGCAGATAGGCGCCGGCCTCGCCGACGTCTTCGATGGTCACATTGCGCCGCAGCGGCGAGTTATATTCATTCCATCTGAAGATGTAGCGGAGATCGCGGATACCGGCCGCGGCGAGCGTCTTGATCGGTCCCGACGAGATGGCGTTGACGCGGATGTTTTTCATGCCGAGATCGGCGGCGAGATACCACACCGAAGCCTCCAGCGCCGCCTTGGCGACGCCCATCACGTTGTAATGCGGCATCCATTTCTCCGCGCCGTAATAGGTGAGCGTGAGCATGGCGCCGCCGTTCGGCATCATCTTCTCGGCGCGCTGTGCGATGGCGGTGAACGAATAGCAGCTCACCAGCATCGTCTTGACGAAATTGTCTTCGGTGGTGTCGACGTAGCGCCCGTCGAGCTGCTCCTTGTCGGAATAAGCCATGGCGTGAACCAGAAAGTCGATCCCGCCCCATGCCGATTGCACGGCGGCGAACACCGTATCGATGGTCTTTGGCTCGGTGACGTCGCAATGGCCGAGGACGATGCCGCCGACTTCCTGCGCCAGCGGCTCGACGCGCTTCTTGAGCGAGTCGCCCTGATAGGTGAAGGCAAGCTCGGCGCCGTGGCTGTGGCACGCTTTGGCGATGCCCCAGGCGAGCGAGCGATTGTTGGCGACCCCCATGACCAGGCCACGTTTGCCGCGCATGAGGCCAGAGACCTCGGTCATTCTTCCGACCCCATACGGCGTTTTCAGCCCCAGGCCTCCTATGGCATAGGGTCCATGGACCATCAAGCTTTGGCGTCGCCGCGTGCCGCAGCGGAATAGCCAGGCGCCACTGGGGTTTTGAATCATGGGACGCCGCTCATAACGGTCGGCGCGCTGCAGCACTTAACCTTGCTTTAACAGGTGACGTCCTTGAGCGAGTTCCACGAGCACATCAAGGTGGCGATCCCGGCACTGCGGCGCTATGCGCAGGCTTTGACCCGCGACGCCGAAACGGCCGATGACATCGTTCAGGATACGTTGGTTCGGGCGCTGCGTTCCGAGCACTTGTTTCACGGCGGGGATACACGCGCATGGCTTTACACCATCCTCACCAATCTCAACCGCAACCGGCTTCGCAGCCTGTCGCGGCGGCCGGTGCTGGCGCCGATCAAGGACAGCGACGCGGCCACCGGCGGGCCGGAAGCGGGTGGCCGCGACATCACGCGCGCGCTCGACGAGCTCGCTGAGGATCAGCGCTCGGCCTTGCTGCTCGTCGTTCTCGAGGGCCTGACCTATCGCGAAGTTGCGGAGATTCAGGGTGTACCCATTGGGACGGTGATGTCGCGACTGGCACGAGCCCGTGGCCAAATAAAAGCGTATCTCGACGGCGAACGCCCAACGTTGCGCCGCGTGAAATGACGAGAGAGAGCGAACTATGATTGATCGAGACCAAATTGTCGGCGAAGACGAACTTAACGCCTATGTCGACGGCGAATTGCCCGCCGATCGCCGCGCGGCCGTCGAAGCCTGGCTTGCGGCACATCCGGACGATGCGACCAAAGTCGGCGCGTGGCGAAAACAGGCTGAGCTGATCCGGGAGCGTTACGGCGCCGTCGCCGACGAGATGCCGCCGCAGCGATTCAGCGTCAACCGGCTGACGCGCCGCAGTTACGGCGCGGTCGCCGCGGCGGCGGCAGTCGTTGCGGCCTTTGTCGCCGGCAGCGTCCTCGGCTGGACCGTGCGCGGGGTCGAGGCCGCGAGACCATCCGATCTCACCCTCTTTACCGCCGATGCGCTCGACGCCTACCGGCTCTACGTGGTCGAAGTCCGCCACCCGGTCGAGGTGCCGGGCGACCAGCGGCCGCATCTCGACGCGTGGCTGTCGAAGCGGGTCGGCTCGCCGCTGCACGCGCCGGAGCTCGATAAAATAGGGTTGAAGCTCGTCGGCGGCCGGCTGCTGCCGGGGCCGACCGGACCGACCGCGTTCTTCATGTACGAGACGCCGTCGGGCGAGCGCTTCACGCTTTATTGCGGCCGCACCGGCGATCACGATACGGCACTGCGTTACACCACCGGTCCGCAAAATGCGGCCTATTACTGGGTCGACGGTGACCTTGCCTATGTGCTTTCCGGGCCGGCAGAACAAGACAAGCTGCACGCCGTCGCCCAGGCCGCCTACGATCAAATCGATCGGCGGATGCCGCCGGAACAAGGCGGCTAATGAGAAGGGTCATTCCGGGGCCGAGCCAACGGGTCCCGGAATGACGATCTCACATATCCTTGCGCGGATCGTAGGATTTTTCCGTCCGCCACTTTTTCATCAACGCCTCGAGCTCGGGGTCGCTCGTCTCCGGCAGCACAATGCGCACGGTGGCGAGCAGATCGCCACGGCCCGATTTTGCGGGAAAGCCTTTGCCCTTGAGGCGGAAGGTTCGTCCGCTCGACGTCCACGGCGGGATCGTGACCTCAAGCGGCTTGTCGAGCGTCGGCACCCGCACCTTGGCGCCAAGCGTTGCTTCGTAAAGCGTGATCGGCAGCTCGAGGCGTACATCGAGGCCTTCCAGCGTGAAGACCGGATGCGGCGCGATCGACACGGTGATGAGCAAGTCTCCGGCACCGTGCTGTCCGGCCATGCCCTGACCCTTGAGCCGAATCTGCTGGCCGTTGGTGATGCCGGCGGGAATCTTGACGTCGACGTTCTTGCCGTTCGGCAGGTGCAGACGCTGTGTCGAGCCATTGGCGGCATCCGGCAGCGACACCGAGATTTCGGCTTGCACGTCGGCGCCGACGCCGAAATCTTCCGGTTCGAAATTCGCTCCGGCTCCGGCTCCGGCTCCGGCGCCGCCGCGGGCGCCGCGGCCGAAAGCTTCCTTCAGGATGTCCTCGAAGCCGCCAAATCCGCCGCCGCCGCCACCTCCGGCACGGCCGCGCCGGCTGGCGCGGGTGAAACCCTCCGGGCCGAAGTTGAAGCTTTCGAAATTGGCATCAGGCCCGAAACCGGCGCCGGCGCCCGGCCGTTGGCCGCCGCCACCGAAACCACCACCGCCAAAACCCTGGAAGCGCGGCTTGCCTTCGGCATCGATCTCGCCGCGATCGAACGCCCTGCGCTTGTCTTCGTCGGCGAGCAGCTCATTGGCGGCATTCAGCTCGGCAAAGCGCGTCGCCGCCTTCGGGTCGTTCTTATTGGCGTCGGGATGCAATTTTTTGGCAAGCTTACGGTAGGCGCTCTTGATGTCGCCCGCGCTTGCCTTCCGATCGACGCCCAAGACCTCATAGGGATCACGCATCCCTGCCGAACTCCGTCTCGATATTAGGGCCGGCCCCGCCTGCCCCCCTGGTTCCCAGTGACTACAATGTGGGAATAAATCGCTTGTCACGCAATGCAATAAGCGAATCGGCTCGAACTTTGAGCGATGATAGCCCGGTTCAGCTCGGTTTGAGCGGCGTCAGTCGCGTCACTTCCCAAGCCCCGCTCGAGCTACGGCAGGCGGCGCCTTGGAGCCAATCCTGCGCCGGCCCATGCTCGTAGCTGGCGAGGAAATCGCGGCACGGGTGGCCGCCCTCGCTGTATGAGGTGTCAAGCGGCGTGATGTTGCCGCTGGCGCCACTCTGTGGATTTCGCCAAGCCACGCTTGCGTCCTTGCCGCCGCTGGCGAGCACGTCCGAGGCGGCCGCGCGCGCATAAGCGAGGTCCACTTCCGCGGGACCGGGGCGAAGGGCAACCGGGACCGCACGGTCGGCCGGCTGCGCGATCGAGCCGGTCGGCATCGCGTCGGTATCGTCCTGGGAAACCAGGGAGGCCAGCCGGTACGAGCAGCCGGAAACGGCAAGTGCGCTGACGATTGCCGCAATGAGCGCCACTGCGGGCAACCGCCGACATAGGCGCAAGCCCACCGTTCCACTATATTGAGAACGGCGGTACGTTTCCCGATCGCCGCACGCGAACACTGGGTACTCCGAGAATGTCAGACGCGGCTTCCATAGAACACCCGGCGTGGTTAACGGGCGGTGACTTCACCGATGCCGACGAGCCGCTGCGTCTGTTTGCCGCCTGGTTCGCCGAAGCCAGACGCGCCGAACCGGTCAATCCCGAAGCGATGACGCTTGCGACGGTCGACGCCGGCGGCCGGCCCAATGCGCGCATGGTGCTGCTGAAGGGCTTCGATGAGCGTGGTTTTGTGTTTTACTCGAACGCCGAAAGCACCAAAGGCCACGAACTCGCCGCCGCGCCGCAAGCAGCACTGACATTCTACTGGAAGGCGTTGCAGCGGCAGGTGCGGCTCCGCGGCCATGTCGAAGCCGTGTCGGACGCGGAAGCCGACGCCTATTTCGCGACGCGCTCGCGCATGGCGCAGATCGGCGCTTGGGCTTCAAAGCAATCCACGGCGCTCGAAAGCCGGCTCGCCTTCGAAAAAGCGGTTGCACGCTGTACCGCCAAATTCGCCATCGGCACCGTGCCGCGGCCGCCGTATTGGGTCGGCTATCGCGTCGTGCCGACCGAGATCGAGTTCTGGCAGGAGCGGCAATTCCGGCTGCACGACCGCATCGCCTTTACGCGCGGCGGTGCGAGCGCGCCGTGGACCAAGACGAGACTTTATCCATGAGCACGATAATTGAACGTCATTGCGAGGAGCGAAGCGACGAAGCAATCCAGAACTTATCTGCTGCACTGGATTGCTTCGCTTCGCTCGCAATGACGACTAGGATGACCTGATGCCAACAAACAACCAACCGCGCCGTACGCTCCTTCTCACCGGAGCCAGCCGCGGCATCGGCCATGCCACCGTGAAGCGCTTTTCCGCCGCCGGCTGGCGCGTCATCACCTGCTCGCGCCATCCGTTTCCGGAAAATTGTCCGTGGGAGGCGGGACCGGAGGACCACATTCAAGTCGACCTCTCCGATCCTCAAAATACCGAGGCCGCGATTGCCGAGACCAAGCGGCGGCTGAACGGAGAACTGCATGCGCTCGTCAACAACGCCGCGATCTCGCCCAAGGCGGCCGGCGGCAAACGGCTCGGCTCAATCGAAACCTCGCGCGAAGACTGGCATCATATTTTCCAGGTCAATTTCTTCGCGCCAATCATGCTGGCCCGCGGACTGCTCGAAGAACTGAGCGCCGCCAAGGGCTCCGTCGTCAACGTCACCTCAATCGCCGGTTCGCGCGTGCACCCATTCGCCGGCACGGCCTATTCGACGTCGAAAGCTGCACTCGCCGCGCTGACCCGCGAAATGGCGGCCGACTTCGGCTCGCGCGGCGTGCGCGTCAACGCCATCGCACCGGGGGAGATCGACACCGCGATGTTGTCGCCGGGCACCGAAAAAATCGTCGAGAATATTCCGATGCACCGGCTCGGCACGCCGGACGAGGTGGCGAAGATCATCTACGTGCTGTGCACCGACACCGCCTCCTACGTGAACGGCGCCGAAATCCACATCAACGGCGGCCAGCACGTATAATTGTCATCGCATCTGAAACACGAGCTTGCCGCGGAAGTGGCGGGACTCGCTCAAGCGCTGCGCCTCGGCGGCTTGATCCAGGCGGTAAAGCTTGATTTCCGGCGGCCGCACCGCGCCCGAAGCGATGAGCTGGCCGACCCGCTCCATCGCCGCGCGCGAGCGCGGCACGGGCGGCCGCAGCGCCGTCACGTCCGCCCGATTGGGCTTCGGCGCTTCCATTCCGGAGGCAATGAAAGCGGCCCGGCCGCCCGGCTTGAGCACGGCGAAGGATTTTTCCGCCACCTCGCCGCCGACGGTGTCGAACACGGCGTCGCAGTTGCTCACGACCTTGGTGAAATCCTGGCTGTTGTAGTCGATGATTTGGTCGGCGCCGAGTGAGCGCACGTAATCGGCGTTCGCCGCGCTTGTCGTCGTGATCACGCGCGCGCCGAGATGCTTGGCAAACTGAATGGCAAAGCCGGCGACGCCGCCGGCGCCGCCTTGAATCAGAATCGTCTCGCCGCGCTTGAGCTTTAGCGTGTCTTCCACCGAATTCACCGCGGTGAGGCCGGTGAGCGCCAAGGCGTCGGCGTTCACGTGCGACAGACCTTCGGGCTTCTTGGCGATGATCGCGGCCTTGATCGCGAGCTTCTCGCAATAGGTCCCTTCCCGCCCGGCATCGAGCACGCCGAACACTGCGTCGCCGACGGCGAGATCGACGCTACCGGCCGAGGCGCTAACTACACCGGAAAAGTCACGCCCCGGAATCTGCGGAAACTTGACCTGGGCGTGCCGGGCATATTGGCCGGCACGAAACTTCCAGTCGGCGGCGTTAACGCTGGCCGCGAAAACATCGACAACCACTTCTCCCGGCGCCGCCACCGGATCCGGCAGGTCGCCGTATTGCAGCACTTCGGGGCCGCCAAATTGTTCAATGAATGCAGCTTTCATCTGAGTCGTTCCCTCCCGATCCACCGTCGTTTCACGTTCACAGCCAGCACGTAGCCGCGGCCCCATACGGCACACCGGCTGCCGCTCCAATAGGCATAAAGGTTGACCTGCCCAGGCTTGCCGCGCAAGGGCGATGAGATAGACTGCCGCCAGGCCGTCATTCATCAAGAGATGACTGCAGTATCAGGGAGGTAGTAACAATGAGCAAGTCTTTGAGCCGCACTACTTCGGCGATGCTTTCGGCGGGTGCGGCGATTGTCGCGCTGGCGCTGACCACGCCCGGCTACGCGCAATCCGACGGACCGATCAAGATCGGCGTCATCGCCGAAGCGCAGGCCGTCGCCGGCTCGTCGATTCCGCAAGCCGCGCAAATGGCAGCCGACGAAATCAACGCCGCGGGCGGCGTCAACGGCCGCAAGATCGAGATCGTAACCTACGACGATCATTCCTCGGCCGCCGAAGCGGTACGCGCATTCCAGCGCGCGGCCAACGAAGATCACGTCAACGCGGTCATCGCCAGCTATATCAGCGAGGTCGTGCTGGCGCTTGAGCCGTGGACCGGCCGCTTGAAAACCGTGATGATCACGCCGGGCGCAGCGTCCGACGTTATTACGCAGAACATCGCCAAGGACTACAACAACCTCAAATACACGTTCCATGGCTATCTGACGTCGACGAGCCTCGCCGACCAGGTCTGCGACGCATCAAAAGACCTTCTTGTGAAGGATCTTCACATGAAGACGGCCGTGGTGATGAGCGAGGACGCGGCCTGGACCACTCCGCTCGACGCCGAATACCTCAACTGCCTGCCGAAAGCCGGGCTCAAAGTCGTCGACCATATCCGCTTTTCGCCCGACACGACGGATTTTACCCCGATCTTCAACAAGATCGAGGGTGAAAAGCCCGACGTGATCGTCACCGGCATTTCGCATGTCGGCGTGCAGCCGACCGTGCAGTGGAAGCAGCAGGAAGTACCGATTCCCATGATCGGCGTTGCGTCACAAGCGACCAATTCGAGCTTCTGGAACGACACCAACGGCGCGACCGAAGGCGTGCTGTACCAGGCCGTCTCCGGTCCCGGCGTAGCAGTGACACCGAAGACGCTGCCGTTCGTGGCGGCATTCAACAAGCGCTTCGGCAACAACCCGTCTTATTGCGGCTATACGGCTTATGACGAGGTCTATTACATCGCCGACGCCATCAAGCGCGGCGGCACCGATCCCGACAAACTGGTCGACGCGCTGGAAAAGACCAAATACGTCGGCACGATCGGCACGGTCGAATTCAAGGGCAAAGACACGGCCAATCCACATGCCCTTAAAATCGGCGGCACGACAATCCCAGGCCTCATGCTGCAATGGCAGGATGGCAAGCAGATCAACCTGTGGCCGGCAAACGTAGCTAATGGCAAGATGAAATTCCCGAAATTCATCAAGGTCGGTTCGGCCGATTGACGAGGGAATGATCGGCGCTTCGTCATTCTCCCCGCCCGCAACCGCGAGCGGGGAGAATTCGTGTTGAAGTCGGGGTTCGCGCGCGTGGTCTGACCGATGCTGTTCTGGCAAATCCTGATCGACGGCTTTGCGATCAGTTCGCTCTACGCGCTCGGCGCCACGGGATTCGCACTGATTTTCGGCGTCTCCGGCGTGCTCAACCTGTCGCACGGCGCACTGATGGTTGCCGCCGTCGTCGCCGCCTGGGCGGCCGGAGACCAGCTTCATGTCGGGCCCTATGCCGGCGCCGCGATCGGCGTCGTCATCGGCTTTGCCGCTTCGATGCTGACCTATTTCCTGATTGTCCGCCCGCTGCAGCAGTCGCGCAAAATCCGCGAGGAAGAAAAGGAGATCTTCATCCTTACCGCGACGCTGCTCTGGGGCATCATGCTCCAGGAGCTGATCGCCTATCTCTACACCAACAACGCGAAAACCGTGGCGCCGATCGTGGAGGGCGTCGTCCGGATCGCCGGGGTGCGCACGCCGTCGAACGAGATTTTTACCGCCATCGTCTGCTGGCTGGTCATTGCGGTGCTGTGGCTTCTGGTCAACCGCACCCGCGCCGGCAAAGCGGTGCTCGCCGCCTCGATGAACCCGCGCGGCGTGACGCTGCTCGGCATCGAGCTGTCGCAGGTCTATATCGCCGTTTGGGCGATCTACGGGGTGCTGGTGGGGGTCGCCGGCGTGCTGCTCGGCATGTTCCTCGGCGTATCGTCCTATAGCGTCGGGCCGCTGACCGCGAGCGCGTTCTCGATCGTCGTGCTTGGCGGGCTCGGCAGCGTCTCGGGCGCGCTGATCGCCGCCTATGTGGTCGGCTACCTCGAAACGCTGACGGCCTATCTGATCTCGCCGGCCTATCGCACCATCCCGGCGCTCCTGCTTCTCATCGCGGTGATGTATGTGCGGCCGCGCGGTCTGTTGGGACGCCGCTAGATGCTGTCCGCCTCCACCAAGCACATCCTCTTGAGCGCCCTCGGAGTGGTCGTTGTTGCAGCGTTTCTGCCGCTCGGCGTCTCCGGCTACATCCTCGGCCTCCTTACCGTCGCGTACTATTTCGGCGTCTTCGCGATGTCCTGGGACCTGCTGTTCGGCTTCGCCGGTGAGGTGAATTTCGGGCCGACGTTCTTGATCGGCACCGGCGCTTATACTGCCGGCATCCTCGACAATCTTTATCAGCCGCCGATCTGGCTTTGCGTCGCCGCCGGCGCACTGGCGGCGGTCCTCGGTGGCGTCGTATTGGCGCTGCCGGCCTTGCGCGTACGCGGCCCCTATTTCGGCCTGACCACGCTCGTCGCTGTGTTGATGCTGCAGAATTTCGTCGTGGTCGATGCCCCGCTCACCGGCGGGGAGATCGGCCTCACCGTTCCTGATGTCATAACGATCAACGATGCCGCGAATTACGAAATCGCGCTGTGGTTTATGGCCGTCAGTGGCGCCATCCTGTTCGCGCTGTCGCGCTCCCCGGTCGGGCTGATACTGCAAGCGAGCGGCCAGGACGCCGTCCAAGCCGGCGCGCTCGGCTTCAACGTGACCAAGCACAAGCTCGCCGCGTTCATCATCAGCGCCTTCTTCTCGGGCCTCGCCGGCGCGCTGATGGCGTTTTATCTCAGCTCAGCCTCGGTCGGCACTTTCATCGACATCACCGTCGGCGTGCAAATCATCATCGCCGCGGTGATCGGCGGCCGGCGCACCATTCTTGGCGCCGTGCTCGGCGCGGTCTTTCTTATCGCCATGAGCGAGTTGTTGCGCCCGCTCGGTGACTTATCGAACTTCGTCGTCTTCGCCATGGCGCTTGTCGTCGTGCTGCTATTCCCCAGCGGCTTTTTCGGCCTGCTCACACGCAGCAAGGAGCCCGGCTGAGCATGGCGGAGCCTGCGTATCTCGAGGTCGATGGCCTTACCAAGCGTTTTGGCGGCCTCGTCGCCGTCAAGAGCATGACATTCAACATACGTGCCGGCGAGATCTTGGGCCTGATCGGACCGAACGGCTCGGGCAAGTCGACGGTCATGAAACTTATCATGGGCATCGAACGGCCCGATGGCGGCTCGGTGCGGATCAACGGCACCGAAGTCGCCGGCTGGCCGTCGCACAGAATCGCCCGCCTCGGCGCCGGTATGGTGTTCCAGCATTCGCGCCCGCTGCACCGTCAGACGGTGCTGGAGAACATCAAGCTCGCGCTGCTTCCCGACAAGCTCACCCGGCTGTTCGCCGATCCGCAAATCGACGAGCGAGCCCGCGCCATTGCAGCCCGGGTCGGCTTGAGCGGCGTGCTCGACCGGCGGCCGGCCACCCTGCCGTTTGCCGACCTGCGCAAGATCGAAATCGCCAAGGCGATCGCGCGAAATCCGCAAGTGCTGCTGATCGATGAGCCGTTCGCCGGTCTCACCTCGACGGAGACAGCGGCTTTCTCCGATCTCATTTGCGAGCTGCGCGACGACGGCCGCGCCGTGCTTCTGATCGATCACAACGTCAAAAGCGTCGCCCGACTGGTCGACCGCGTGCTGGCGATGTATGTCGGCGAACGCATTGCCGAAGGCACCGCCGACGAGGTGATGCGCAACGAAACCGTGCGGCGCGTCTATCTCGGCGGCAGCATCGAGACCGCGGCGCGCCCGGAATCCTCGTTCCGCGATCGCACTACGCCGTTCCTCGAAGTGGCCGAGCTGAGCGTCCAGTACGGCAAGGCGCAGGCGCTGCAGAATGTGTCGATCCACGTCCATGCCGGCGAATTTGTCTCGGTCGTAGGGCTCAATGGGGCCGGCAAGACCACGTTGTTCAACGCCATCTCCGGCTTGCTGCCTTATTCGGGCGACATCCGCCGCGAGGGCACATCGCTGCGCGGACTCTCTGCGGCGACCATCGCGCGCAACGGCATCGTGCAATGCTCCGAAGGTCGCAATCTCTTCACCGACATGACGGTGCGGGAAAATCTCGATCTCGGCGGCCATCATTTGCCCGCGCCCGAGAGCGCAGAGCAGATCGCCTGGCTGTTCGATCTGTTTCCGATTCTACGCGCGCGCCAGAAGCAGGCGGCCGGCACCCTATCAGGCGGCGAGCAGCAGATGCTGACCATTGCGCGCGCGCTGATGATGAAGCCGAAGCTGTTGATACTCGACGAGCCGACGCTGGGACTGGCGCCCGTCATCCTCGAACAGATTTCCAGGGCGTTGGAGCGGCTGCGGCAGACGACCGACATCACCGTGCTGCTGGGTGAGCAGAACGTCACCTTCGCGCTGCCGCACGCCGATCGCGTCTATGTGCTCGAACACGCCCGCATCGTCTGGGAAGGCGCACCAGCCGGCTTCGCCGCGGAAATGGGGACAGGGTATCTGTAGGCGTGGATTTCAGCGCTCCGACGGCGTAATATGTGATGGTTGTACGCGTGGGGCGACCTATAATGGCTGATTACTATCCGACCTTGGCACGAGCCGTCGCGAGCTTGCCGCAGAACACTGCCCAGGCCCGTGAGGATCTATATGCCCGCGCCCGAACGATCGTCGCCGATCAGTTACTTGGACGCGGCTTGCGACGTGGCGCAAGCGAGGCGGCGAGCGAGCGTGCCGCGCTGGAAACTGCGATCCGCAAAGTCGAGGCCGAGTCACGGCCGGTCAAAGCGCGGATGAACGACGCGCCGCGGCGACCGGCGCCGCACGTCGCTGCCGACCAAGAACGCGCCGACAACACCGCAAGATCGCTTGCGAAAATCCTTCAGGCCGTGCAGCCGGGCGATGTGAGCGAGGCCACGCCGTCGCCACAGGCCGAGACCACAACGCCCGCAATCGGCGGCGACCGGAACGATGAGTCGAAGGAGTTTGGCGAAGCGCCGAACTCGCTTGGCACATTATTGTTCGTCACCGCCTATATCGTGGCGGCACTAGCATTCACCGGCGTCACCTACATCCGCAGTATCGTGTGGCTATACCAGGGCGTCATCGGCTATCCGATATTGCTGGCCATCATGGCGGTGACGCTCGGCCTCTTCATTGTACCGCCGTTGATGATTTTTCGAAAAACATCGACGCCGCCGTCGATTGACCTGCTGATGCGCTACATTCACTCGGCGTCGCGGCGGGTGCTTTAACCCTCGTCAGGCATGTAAAAAATCCAGCACCGCCGTCTCGGCGAGCACGGCTTGCGGAATACTGTGTCGCGCGGAACGCGCGCGCTCCTCGGCGGTCTGCGTCGCCTGCAGATAGGCGCCGAGATGGCGGGCGCGCTCGATGATCTTTTCGTTCTCGGGCAGGCGTTCCGCTTCGAAACGGCGCAGCGCCGCCGGCGTATCCTCGGCATCGAGCGCTTGCGCAAGCGCCGCGGCATCGTCGGCCGCCTTGGAAACCCCGGCGGCGACATGGGGGCGCGCCACAAAAGCCGCGTCACCGATGATCGCGACCCGGCCGAAAGCGACGCGCGAACTTTCGAGATCGTAGATCGGCTGCAGGATCGGCTCATCGATGAGGCTGATGATGGCGCGAAACTGCGGCGCCAGCAGCCGGTCGGCTGCGGCACGCATCGCGGCGATCGGCTCGGCGCGGATCAGCGGCGGCGGGATCGAGATCGAATGCGCGATGCCGGTTCTGTCGGTGAGCAGCGCCGGGAGTTCGGTCGCCTCGTCCGCCGGGCGGTACCACACCACATTGTAGCGCCGCTGCCCAGCGCGCAGCTCGTTGTCCGGGCCGGCAACAGGATAGCCCAGACATTGTTCGCCGGGCGGCAGGCAGAACGTCATGTCCATGAAGAGCTCACGGTGGATCGCCGGCGGGATGGCGCTTTCGGGCAGCAGCGCCCGCCAAGCGACGTAACCGGCATAGAGCGGCACCACGTCCGGCGCGCACCGTTGGCGCACCGTTGAGCGCAAGCCATCGGCGCCAATGAGGACATCGGCAGTGGCCGTGCTGCCGTCGCCAAAATGCGCGACCACGCCCTTCCCGCTCTGCTCAAAGGCCGTAAGCCCCGTAGCCCGGTGATAACGGTCGGCGGGGAACGCATCGCGCAGCAGGCGGTAGAGGCGCTCCCAGGCGGTAAGCACCTGGGGACATTCCAGCGCCAGCGCCGTCCGGCCCGTCCTGTCCAAGATGCGGCGCGTCGTCATGGCGACGCCGAGGTTTCCGGTGTCGAGGCCGAGCGCGTTAAGCCGCGCGATCAGCTCGCCCTGGGCGACGATGCCGGCGCCGCGGCCGGCCAGCTCCTTTTCGACGCGCTCGTAGACTTCGACGTCCCAGCCGCGGCGGACCAGCATAATGCCGGCCAACAGCCCGCTCATCGAGCCGCCGATGACCAGCGCGCGACGCTTCCCCGACATTCCCACAACCCCGCCTAAATCCTAGGCTTTGCCAAGCTTTCCCAAGCCGCAAAGGTTTTCTATATTGTGCCAATAATCCTTGGAGGAACACCATGGCCCTGACCATGCTGGACAAGACAACGGACCGCGCCGACAAGTCGGCATGGCCGCCGGCCATTGCCGCTGAATTCGAGCGTGAGAAGCTTAATAATAATGGCTGCGTCGGCTCGACGCTCCTGTCCGAGCGCGAACGCGTTCGAGTGTGGATCATCCGGCTCGCCCCCGGCGAGCGGATCGGTTTTCACCGCCATGTGCTCGATTACTTCTGGACGGCGGTGAGCGGCGGCCGCGGCCGCCAGCACATCCACGACGGCACCACCGTTGAATACAGCTATCAGCCGGGCGAAACTCGCCACGAAACCTATGGTCCGGGCGAGTTCAAGGTCCACGATCTCGAAAATCTGGGCGAAAAGGAGATGGTCTTCATGACCATCGAATTCCTAAACAGCGCCAATAAGCCGCTCGCGATCCCGGACAAGGTGCGCGCCGCGGCGTAATGTCCGATCGGACGCTTGCCGTGCCCCGCGAAAGCGGGGCACGTGGTATACGGGCCGAGGGGAAGGCCGAGGGGTTGCCGAACCATCCGGTTTCGCGGATGGCAACAATAATAGGCCTGAAGGGGGGAAGCCCTCACGCGTGCGCGGGGGTTGAGTGGCTGAGTAATGATTTTTTCCTTTGATCTACTGATTAACGCGATCGTATCCGGCATCCTGATTGGCGGCTTCTATGCCGCGGTGACGTCGGGCGTGTCGTTGGCATTCGGCATTCTCGATATCGTCAATATCGCCCACCCCGCCTTTATCATCCTCGGCTCCTATGTCGCCTATATCGTCAATACGACGTTCGGCATCGATCCGATTCTGACCGCGATCGTGGCTACCCCGCTGTTCTACGTTCTCGGCGCCGGCATCTATCAGATCTATTATGTTTCGTTCGAGAAGCGCGGCCAAGAGTCGCTGCGCGGGCTCGCTTTCTTCTTCGGCCTTCTGTTCATCACCGAAGTGTCGCTGGTTCTGTATTTCGGCGTCGATTACCGCTACGTCAATGCGTCCTATATCGGTCCGACCTGGCACGTCGGCGACGTCGACCTGCCGCTGCGCATGATGGTGCCGTGCGTGGTGTCGCTGCTTCTGATCGCGGCGCTGCAGCTCATTCTCACGCGCACTTTCATCGGCCGCGCCATCATGGCGGTGGCGCAGGATCAACTGGCGCTGCGGCTGATGGCGATCGATCCGATACGCATCAAGCGCATCGCGTTCGGCATTTCGATCGCCACCGCCTCGCTCGCCGGCGCGTTTCTGATCATCATCCAACCGGTCGAGCCTTCGGTCGGCCGCGAATATATCGGCCGCGTATTCGCCATCTGCGTGCTCGGCGGCATGGGCAGCCTGCCCGGCACCGTGATCGCCGCGATGCTGATCGGCGTCGTCGAGAGCCTCACCTCGACGTTCTACGGCCCATCATGGGCGCCGGCAGTGTCGTTCGGCTTCCTGCTGTTGACGCTGGCGGTGCGGCCGGCCGGCTTGTTAGGACGGTGACCGTGCGCACGCCCGCGTTCCTCCTCATTTGGCTCGTCATCGCCGCCGCGGTGTTCGCGGGCTCGCTCGCGATCGGCAACGACTATGTGTTCTTCGCCGGCTACGTCATCTTGCAATATGTCGTGTTGTCGACGGCGTGGAATATCCTCGGCGGTTATTGCGGCTATGTGAATTTCGGCACCGGCGCATTTTTCGCGCTTGGCGCCTATTCGACCGTCGCCATTTACAAATTCATCGGCGACAGCGAATTGCCGCACGTTATCCCGATTCCGGTTCTGATGCTGGTCGGCGGGGCGGTCTCCGGCGTCGTCGGTCTCGGCATGGGTTATCTGACATTGCGGCTGCGCGGCGCATTCTTCTCGATCGCGACCCTGGCGCTCGCTGTCGTTCTGGAAACGCTGGTGGTCAATTGGGACTATGTCGGCGGCTCACGCGGCGCCTATGTGATCCGCCCCGAGGAAATGCCGCTGATCGGCAATTACATCAGATACCTGTTTTTGATGATGATGCTGCTCTCGGTAGCTTCGATCACTATTGCGCGGCTGATCGAGCATTCACGACTCGGCTACGGCTTCGCCACCATCCGCGACGACGAGCTGGCGGCGGAAGCGTCCGGCGTGCCGACGCTGCGATTAAAACTCATCGCCACCACTTTATCCGGCGCTCTGATGGGCATGGCCGGCGCGCCGTTTCCCTATTACATCGGCTTCCTGCAGCCGGATTCGACTTTCGGACTCGATTACGCCGTCAACTCGATCGCCATGCCGCTGATCGGCGGCACCACGAGCTGGGTCGGTCCGCTGATCGGCGCGCTCTTGCTCGGCACGCTGCAACAGGTCGCCACCGTGACGATCTCGTCTGCGGTCAACCTTTTGCTCGTCGGCGTCCTCCTGGTCGTTTTCGTCATCGTGGCGCCGAACGGCATCGTCGGGCTGGTCCGCACCTATTGGCAGCGCAAGCCGGAGGAGTTCGTCGGCCGCCGCCGCGTCGATGCCGATGCGCCGGGGTCCGTGCCATGAACAGCATCGCGAACGGTTCGCCCAACACCGGACTTCTCCAGATCGACAATCTCGGCAAGCGCTTCGGCGGCTTCGTCGCGCTGGAGAATATCTCGCTGTCGGTCCCGGCGGGCGAGCGCCTCGGCCTGATCGGACCCAACGGCTCAGGCAAGTCGACGCTGGTCAATTGCATCTGCGGCACGCTGCGCAACGAACAAGGCGCGGTGCGCTTTGACGGCCGCAAGCTTGATGGGCTCGAGGCGCATCAACGCACCCGGCTCGGCCTGTCGCGCAGCTTTCAGCTGCCGCGGCCGTTCGCCAGCCTGAGTCTGGCCGACAATATCCGCATCCCCCTGCTCTATACCGTCGCCGCGCGCGGCACTATTCATTCGGCGCGGGAGGTCGATGAGCGCTGCCATCATCTCTTAGGTGAAGTCGGCCTCGAAGCCAAAGCGCAGCGGCTGCCGCGCGACCTCACCCAGGTCGAGATGCGCAAGCTCGAGCTCGCTCGCGCCATGGCATCGCTGCCGAAGCTCCTGATTGCCGACGAGGCAATGGCCGGGCTCACACATTCGGAAATCGAGGAGATTTTGACGCTGCTGTCGCGCTTGAACGACCAAGGCGTTACCATCATTCTCATCGAGCACATCATGCGCGCGGTGATGAGCTTCTCGCGCCGGCTCGTCGTGCTGGTTTCGGGCAAGAAAATCGCCGACGGCGCGCCCGACGCGGTCATGCGCGATCCGGAAGTGGAAAGGGCTTACCTTGGCTAGCAGCCTCACCATCGCCGGCATCCATGCCGCTTATGGCGCGGTGCGCGTGATCGACGATGTGTCGGTCAAGGTCGGCGGCGGCGAAACCGTCGTTCTCCTTGGCACCAACGGCAACGGCAAGTCGACGCTGATGAAATGCATCATGGGCCTGGTGCGGCCGAGCCAGGGCTCCATCGTCGCCGAAATCGACGGCATCCATCACGATCTGGTCGGCCGTACCACCGAAGAGATCGTCGATCTCGGCATCGCGCTAGTGCCGGAGGGCCGCCGCCTGTTTCCCAGGCTGACGGTTGAGGAAAACCTTCTGCTTGGCGCGTTCCGGCGCACCGCGCGGCGCGAGCTATCACGCAACCTGGCTGTCTGTTTCGAAACCTTCCCGCGCCTCGCAGAACGCCGCCATCAGCTTGCCGGCAGCATGTCGGGCGGCGAGCAGCAGATGCTGGCGCTCGGACGCGCGTTGATGCTGGCTCCGAAAATCCTGCTGGTCGACGAACCCTCGGTGGGCCTGGCGCCAATCCTGGTCAGCCGCACCATCGATGCGATCAGCGAGATGAAACAGCGCTATTCGCTCACCGTTCTGATGGCCGAGCAGAATTTCACCCAGGCCATCCGGATCGCCGACCGCGGCTATGTCATCGTCCACGGCAAGATCGCTTTCGAGGGCCGCACGATGGACGAGCTCAACAACAACGATTTGATCAAGAAGTTTTATTTGGGGCTGTGATTTCCCTCCCCTTGTGGGGGAGGGAAGATTCACTGAACGGGAAAATCGAAAAAGGTCACTGGAAACGGCTCGCCGCGCAGCGTGAAGTGCCACCATTCCTTGTCATAACCGCGGAAACCGCGCCGGCGCATCGCGTCGGCAAGCACCATGCGGTTGGCGTGCCGCGCGGGCGTAATCGTCGGATCGGCGGTCCAGGATTTCGGACTGAAGAAGTCGAAATGGGTTCCCATGTCGAGTTCGCTACCATCCGTCTTCGCCAGCGTCAGGTCCGTGGTCGAGCCGCGCGAATGGCCGGAATGCGAGGCGATATAGCCGTCGCGGAACAGCGTACGCTTGTCGACGTTCGGATAAAACTCGGCCTTCATCTTCTGGTCGTCGAGGTCGCGCGCCCAGCGGACGAAGTTCATCACCGCGCGCACCGGCCTGTAACAATCGAATACCTTGATCACGAGGCCGCTCGCCGCAATATCGCGTGCGACTTCGGCCAACGCGGTAGCCGCCTCGCGCGTGAGCAGACAGTGTGGCGCCTCGTAACCGTCGATCGGCCGGCCGGTGAAATTATGCGAGCCGGCATAGCGCATCTCGACGATCAGCCCCGGCACCACCGTTGCCGCATCGGCGAAAGACGAGGGCCTCGACTGGGCGAAGGCCGATGTCGACCCAAGGGCGGCCAGCGCAACAACAAGCAAGGAGCGAACGGCGAATAGCGAATAGCGGCGCCCCCTGCCCGTTCGTTGAGTTTGCCCCATTCGCCAATCGCTATTGCGCATTACTATTGCGGACACGCCGAATCCCACTCCCCTTCGATCGTGTTCTGCGAATCGACATTCGGCATGCCTGGCATTTCCGCCTTGGTCCGCACCGTTCCGGTATAGTGATGCGGGCTGTCGAAGTCGAACGCACCGCTCAGGTCCATGTTGAGCTGACCGGTGCACACCAGATGCCAGGTCAGCAGCGGGCCTTTAAGGCTGCGCTCCATCGGCGCGCAGACCGAATTCACCGTCGCCGGGATCGGCGAAAAGGTGGCGCCGAGATCGCCGGTCTGTGCGGCAGTCAGGCATTTCGACGATTCATGCGGTGGGCCGGCCACGCCCCCGCTCTCGGTGTGGGTGGTGATCTTCCACAGCCCGGGTTCGATGCCGTCGGCAAGGGCCGCCGAAGCGGCCAATGCGAACGCGGCGAACAGAGCGATTGCGACACAACGGTAAGCCACAAGCATTCTCCTCAAATCGCCGTCCGGAACGGACTTTCGGCCGCAAACGGCGTCGCCGTTAACCAATCGCTAACCATAAACCCGGCACATTTTGCCTGGGAGGCACAACCATTTCTACGGTTCTCTTCTAACGCTCCTTGGGGTCAGCCTTGGACTCGAGCGCGACTCCGCTTCTTCACGTCGGTGGCCCTCCAGCCGCCGCGCACAGCTTTGAATCGCACGACCGCAAACGGGGCCGATCGAACGGCATGACCGAGACAACCACAGCGCAGGGCGGAGAGGCGACGGCGCTGTCCCGGCTCGCCGACTTCGGCACCATGCTCCGGCGTAGCGATATTGCGCTGGCGGTCGGCATGATGGCGATCCTCGTCATCCTGATCCTGCCGCTGCCGCCGGTGCTGCTCGACTTTTCGCTTGCGATTTCGATAACCTTTTCCGTGCTGATCCTGATGACGTCGCTGTTCATCCAGGCGCCGCTCGAATTTTCCTCGTTCCCGACCGTGCTCCTGATCGCCACCATGCTGCGGCTGGCGCTCAATCTCGCCTCGACGCGGCTCATTCTCGCCCATGGCCACGAAGGCACGGCCGCCGCCGGCCATGTCATCCAGGCGTTCGGCAACTTCGTCATGGGCGGCAATTTCGTCATCGGCATCATCGTGTTCACGATCCTGGTGATCGTGAACTTCGTGGTCATCACCAAGGGCTCGGGACGCATCGCCGAAGTGGCGGCGCGCTTTCACCTCGATTCCATGCCGGGCAAGCAGATGGCCATCGACGCCGATCTCAATGCCGGCCTCATCGACGAAAAGGACGCGCGGCGCCGGCGCAAGGCACTGGAGGACGAATCGGGCTTTTTCGGCGCCATGGACGGCGCCTCGAAATTTGTTCGTGGCGACGCCATTGCCGGGCTCCTTGTCGTGATGATCAACGTCATCGGCGGCATGATCATCGGCATCGTGCAGCAAGGCCTCAGCTTCGCCGACGCCGCCCAGGATTACACGCTGCTGACCGTCGGCGACGGTCTGGTCACGCAAATTCCGGCGTTGATCGTTTCGACGGCGGCCGGCCTCCTCGTATCCAAGGCCGGCGTAGCCGGCGCCGCCGACAAGGCGCTGCTCAGCCAGTTCTCCACCTACCCCAAGGCGCTCGGCATGTCGGCCGCCGTCATGCTGGTCATGGCATTGCTGCCTGGAATTCCGATGATCCCGTTTCTCCTGCTTGGCGGCGGCACCGGCGCGGTGGCTTTCACCATCGACCGCCGCGCCAAGAAGGTGGTCACCGACGAGGCGAAAAAGGTGGAAATCGCCAAAGCGGCGCCCGCCGAAGAGCCGATCACAGCCTCGCTCAAGATGGACGACCTCAAGATCGAGCTTGGCTACGCGCTGTTGCCGATGGTCAACGGCCCCGACGGCACGGACCGGCTGACAGAACAGGTCAAGGCGCTGCGCCGGTCGCTGGCGACCGAAATGGGCTTCGTGATGCCGGCCGTGCGCATCCTCGACAATGTGCAGCTCGACGCCAACACTTACGTGATCAGAGTCAAGGAGGTCGAGGCCGGCACCGGCAAAGTGTGGCAAGGCCAATACATGGTCATGGATCCGTCGGGCAATCAGGTCACGCTTCCCGGCACGCACACCACCGAGCCGACCTTCGGCCTGCCGGCAACCTGGATCGACGCTGCGCTCAAGGAAGAGGCTTCGGTCAAAGGTTTGACCGTCGTCGATGCGCCGACGGTGCTCGCCACCCACCTCACCGAGCTCATCAAGGCCAATATGGCGGAGCTTCTGTCCTATGGCGAAGTGCAGAAATTGATCAAAGAACTGCCGAAGGAACAGAGCGAGCTGATCAAGGACATCGTACCCGCGCAAATCACCATTTCCGGCATCCAGCGCGTGCTGCAAATCCTGCTCGGCGAACGGGTCTCGATCCGCGATCTATCGACGATCCTCGAAGGCATCGCCGACGGCCTGCCCGCCACGCGCAACGTCACGATGCTCGCCGAACACGTGCGCGCCCGCCTCGCGCGCCAGCTTTGCGCCCTGCATGTGACTGCGGCCGGCATGCTGCCGATCATCGCGCTGACCGCAAAATGGGAGCAGGCCTTTGCCGAGTCGATCGTCGGTCAAGGCGACGATCGCAGCCTCGCCATGCAGCCGTCCAAGCTCACCGAATTCATCAATCTGGTGCGGGAAAAATTCGAGCAGGCCGCGCGCGAGGGCGAGGCGCCGGTGCTGGTCACCTCACCGGGCATCCGGCCGTTCGTGCGCGGCATCGTCGAGCGCTTCCGCGCACAGACCGCCGTGCTCGCGCAATCGGAAATCCACCCGCGGGTGCGGCTGAAGACCGTCGGAAGTATTTAGCGCGCGTAGCGCTGAAAGGCCTGGCGCAAGGGCCGAGCCGCTTCAAATCGGCTTGGGACCCTCAAATCAGACGGGATACGCTCTCGTTCTCGCGGCCGTCCGTCTTGGTATTTCTGGTACGAGCGGAACACTCGCGGCGTCTATCGGGCTGCTATAGCGAGAGTAATAATCGAGGGCGCGTTTAACGCCAGTCGCAAAGTCGATTTTATACTCGAAGCCAAGTGCGATTTGCTTCTGGGTATCGCCCCCGCGGGCATGCACACCGGCCGGCTGTTGGGACATTCCCCGAACTTCCGGTGAATAACCGCATAGCTTGGCCGCTAAACCCGCAAATCCGATGAAGCTGGTGTAGATGCCGGTCGATAGATTGACGGCGTTGCCGTCGCTGATCTTATCCATCGTGGCAATAGCGCCCGCAACGCAGTCGTCGATATGAATGAAATCGCGCATCTGCGTCCCGCTGCCCCACACGTTGAGCACCTTGGCTCCCGGATTAGCGAGTGCGCGCTTGCAAATGCTGGGAAATGGATAGGAGTCGTCCTGGTCTTCGCCATAGCCGGAAAACGGCCGATAACAAACCGATTTTAGCCCGTGCTTCTCATAAGCAAGACGTGCCAGATACTCACACGTGAGCTTGGCCCAGCCATAGGACATATCGGGCATGCCGATATCTTCGTCAAAGTCGATCATGTCTTCTTGCAGTAAAACGTAATCGTCCTCGCGCTGGTATTTGATGGGATAGGCTGCGCTCGAACTGAAGCAAAGCGTCTTCGCTGGCTTCGCCACCGTTGCCCACTGCCAATACTCGGCGTCGATCGAGAGATCATCGGCCACTGCGATCGGCTTGTTCTCGATCATGGCGCGTCCCCCGACCATCGCCGCAAGATGCGCCGAATATTCGTAATCGGTGTCGCGTACGCGCTTGAAAAAATTCCGACAATCCTCCCGGAAGAATTTGAAATTTGAAAAATCGCGCGGCTCGAATAAAGGCCAGCCCGCTGTCGGGTCAATTGCGCCAGTCAAGGGAGCGATACAGTCGACCGTATGGACCTCATCGCCATTTTCGAGAAAGTGTCTGACGAAATGGCGCCCGACGAATCCGGCCCCTCCCGTGATGAGGATCTTACGCATGCTTAAAGTGCCTCTTGTAAAGCTCGAAAGCCCATGCGGCGCGGCCGGGCAGATAGGCGAGCAGGGATTCTGGGTTCTTAGGCAGGTCTTGGACAATGCTGATGTTGTTCTCGTAGCCGAGATACTCCTGCCTCATATCGCGGATCAGGTCGTGCACATTGCGGTCCTGGAAGACGGAGGCCTTCCCATAGACGACGCGGTAATCCTTGGCCTGGACGTAGTAAGCAGCCCAAATATCGTCCATGCGTCCGATATGGGGATAAAGGAAATAACTGTTCAGCACGTTGCCGCTCAGAAAGGTGTTCTGCGAATTGAATGGTGAAAGCCTATTGGATGCAATCGGGAAAGCCGCCGGATCGAAATCGCATTCCGGTGCGTGCTCCATGCGGCAGATTGCATCGATGTCTGGATCGCCGTTCCAGAAATCGGCCTGGACGTCTGCGCGTACGCGCTTCCGCGTTTTGTTACTATAATTTCGCTTTGATAACAGCTGCAACGGGTAGCCGCGGTGCCAGAGCTTCGGGTAATTGGTGGCGCCGATCGGGTCGAATGCCGGGAGGTCAGTCTCGTAATAATTGGCCTCGATTTCCTGGCCGACGAATAGATTCTCTCCCCAGCCGGCCAAGGGAATATTGTCGTCGTCCACCACAGCGACAATGTCCGCTTTCATATCGTGGGCGATGAGAAGACCGAAATTGCGCCGCTGAATGCAGTTCCAGCCAATAGCGTCGGATAGCTCCTTGTCGTATTTCTCTTGGGCCGCAGGGTCCATGTAAACACCGCGCTCGAGATTGTAATCCTTCGGCGACTTAAGATCCCCGATGACCACGAGTTCCCACTCTTTCATCGCTTGAAAGAGTTTCACCGCCTTAGTCGGCGGGTTAATCGTTGTCGTAACAATAACCTTTTTCATAACCGATACTCACTTGAGCGAATGGTTGTATATTCAAGCGCATCATTGCGCAGGAGATGATCGGCTACAGCCATGCGCACGCGTAGCCCAATCCTGAAATACTCGAAATTGCGAGCAAAAGTGTTCTGAGATTCACCTTCAGTCCGCGCGCGCCACATGCCGGGAATTTCGATCACCTTAACCCCGAGCCGAAGAGGCTTGATCACGGTTTCGAACAACAGCGGGTGCCGCAGCTCAGTCCACTTTATGGCCTGCAGCAGCTTGGTTGGGAAAATCCGGTAGGCGTAGGTCATATCCGTCAATTTCGTCCAATAGAGTACCGAGAACAACTTCTGGAAGGCCCAATTTGCGATCAGCTTGACGCGGCTATAATTCTCGAAGCCGCCTTCCGTATGCCAACGGGTTACGGTCACGATCGCAGCAGGATGCGCGCGCGCCTCTGCGATAAGACGCGGAACCAGGGCAGGATCGGTTTCAAGATCGCTGGCCATCATGAGCGTATGTGTGCCACGCGCGAGATCGAACGCCTCGCGCATCGCACCGCCCAGAAATTTCAGATTCTGGTGATGGACAACAACCAGATCGCCAAGGCGCGCCGACAAGCTTTTGATCGTCGCCGTACTCTCGCGCGTGGTCTTATCGCAAACGATGATCAGCAGCTCCCGCACATCTTGTTTGGAAGTCTCAAGGATCGAGTCGACCGTTTTGACGAGAGAATAGGTCTCGTTGACGACGGGCAAAACGATGGTTACCGACTCGAACGCGTTAGTTTCGGGAAGCGCGCTCATTTCACTTCAACCGCAAAGTTATGGTGACGACGTCTGGTGAAGAAAATGAACCACCCAAGCATGAAGATGACGCCGATTAGACTGAACAGCCAAAGCGTGCACAGGCGAAAGATCACGATTGCCACAGTTGCAGCCGACGTGGGTGCGGCGAGCCGTGTGAGCAGGAAAGCCATGACAGCCTCGAAGCTACCTAGACCGCCGGGGAGCATTGAAAGCGCGCCCGCCAAGGTCGATAGTCCGTAGATTGAAAATGAGATCAACGGCGAACTATGGATGCCAAGGCGTCCGACCAGGTAGTAAAACGCTCCGGCCTCGCAACTCCACGCCGCGAGGGCCACGCCCCCGCCAATCACCAGCGGAATTGGCCGCATCAGCAGCCGAACCGCGTCCAACGCGTTGATAAGCCTGAGAGTGGCAGCATGAAGCTTGGGAATTGCTTGGGCGCGCGCGAGCAAGACGCGAGATTTCACCACCAAGAAAGTCACCACGCCGAGCAGGATAACGCTCACGAGCACGTAGCTCGACAGATCAACGAACAGCGTGAGCCCGCCGATGGCAAGCACGATGACTGCGAACAGATCACCAAGACGCTCGATCAACAGGACGCCCGCACCTTCTGACAGCGGTATTTTATGCCGGCTGCGCAGCAGCACAGCCTTTGCCAGTTCGCCCGACTTTGCCGGGGTCGCGGTGAAGGCGATGCTGGCGACGAATGCTGCGGCGCTATGCTGCAGGGGAACGTTCCACTGCAGCACACGGATGTAATAGTGCCACCGGCCCGCGCGCAGGAGGAGCCCGATCGAGACCAGGCCAACAATAATCAAAATGTCGCTGCGAGAAATGGTCGTAAGCGCTAGCTGCCAGCCGCCGCGGCCGGCCCAGAGTGTGGCACCGGCATAAACGCTCACAATGCCCATTAAGATGAAGCCGGTGCGCCCTAGGCATTTACTTTGCATCGATTCATCATCTGACGCGAAGCCGTCATCTGGAAGCGTACTCCGCAGCGGTTCCATTAGAAAACGCTCCGAGAAGGATGGTCACCGACAAAGGTAAAGGTAATGTGGTTCATCTATCCCACGCGACGTTAAGAATTTGAACCAGAGCACAGAACGAGGAGGCTTAGAGAACCGTTTGATATGTTCATGCGTGCGCCCGCCCATGTGCGTTTCATCCACAATTTTTTCAGGTGCGCTAATCTTGCCCACGTTTTCACAAGAATACTTGTCTCATCCCAACTTAAGATAAGATGAAAGTGAACATGGGTTATCGCTTTTTTAACTGCTCTGACGAACATCCTTTCTCGACGTATGGGTTTAGGACGGCCATAATATTTCGCCGCTAAACTCAGGCCCTAAGGCCCACGGCAAGCGGGTTATTTTTCCGATAAATTGGCAGCGCGGCGCATGTGATCCGGTGTCGGCCGTTCGCAATCGGGAACCGCGGATACGGCGTGCTCGGCCCGACGGAAAAACCACCTTCGAAAGATGTACTTTATGACCTTCGTCGAGGTGATCGAAATCGCCAAGTCCTCAGCGACAAAACGGGCGATTTATTTCCGAGCCGTTCTCTTACTCATCGCGATGGAGCTGATTCCGACGGCTGCGGAGTTATCGGGCATCCGGTTCCAAGCCGAGGCGCGCAAACTGATCGATTTCGATGGTTTCTACATCGCCGGACAGTTGGTGTGGCAGGGCGCGATCGAGAAGGCTTATCATTTCGCCACGCTGTTCCCTTTACAAGTATCCATTTCCCACACCGAAAATTTCCAACCCTGGACCTATCCACCGCAATTTGACCTCCTGGTTGCTCCGCTCGCACTCCTGCCACTAGGACTGGCCTACTGCGTCTTCATGATCGCAACGCTCGCCGCTTATCTGGCGACGCTAAGACGGATCGCAGCTGAGAATTTTGTGCCAGTATTGATTTTACTTGCGCCCATCATCGTGATCACGGTCAGGTGCGGCCAGAACGGGTTCTTGACCGGTACGCTCATCGGCCTCACCTGTCTTGGGCTTCTGTCCGGCAGGTCGTTAGCGGGGCTTCCGCTCGGCTTGATGATCATTAAGCCTCACCTCGCAGTGGCCTTCGCAGTCTACACTCTTGTCAATCGGCGCTGGGGAACGGCTCTTGTCGCCGCGACGACCGTCGCCGCAACCTCAGCACTCGCTACCGCTTTGCTCGGCACGGGAGTCTGGACGGCTTTCCTCGATGGAGTCACGGAAGCTCGGGTTTTCCTTGCGCATGGCTTTTACCCGTTCTTTCGCATGATTTCTCTCTATGCGGTCGTCCGTTCGTTCGGGTTTCCAGCGGTCGTTGCGACGACCGCGCAACTCCTCGTCGCCGTTCTAGCTCTTGGCATGGTCGTTCTCGCAAGTCGTAGACTCTCGCCGCGGCAGTCGCTTGGGATCACTGCGATCGCCACCTTGCTGATCAGCCCTTACGCATATGATTATGATCTGTTGATCCTTGGAATTGGACTGGGATTTCTGCTGCCCGACTTGACGGTCTTTGGAACGGAACGAGAGCGCCTAGCCCTTTATGCCTTGATCCTCTTTATTGGGATCTTTAGTGCTGCTCAAACCGCTATCGCATGGGAGTCAAAACCCACCATAGTAGTCGGGGAAGACATCAAACTTTCCCTAAGCGGACTCGCACTTGTTGCTATTCTCGTTCTTACGTGGCGCATTCTGCGGCGTAGTCACGAGAGACGCGCGGAGAGTATACCGGTTTGCGTCAAATGGTCCGCCTATGCGCACGCAACACCACCACCGGCTGCCACATCGCTGTGAGATAAAGCCGTGAGTGCGTGGTGTCGCCACACCGTGTAACTACGAACAGTACGCGCGCACCAGCGCGCCTTCACGGAGCGACCGAGAGGCCTTTGACGTGATGCTTCTCGATCAGGCGCGCCACCAGCCCTGACTTTTTTGCTTCGGCAACGAATTCACTGAGAAACGCCGCGCCGGCGCTATTCGCTTTTGCCGTACCGATAGCCTGCTGCACGGTCATGAAATTGCCCGGCAGGATTTTGGAGCCGGGGAGCTTGTTCACGTCGGTGAGAAGCTGCGGCCGCAGCGAGGCATAGGCTTCCAGCTTATCGGCGACGAATTGGTCGAACGGTCCCTCAGCCGTGTCCGAGAGCAGGAGCTTGGCCTGCTTGATATTGCGTTCGAGCCAGAGACAGTAGGCCGCGCCGCGCCGGGTCGTTATCCGCACGCCGGGCCGATCGACATCGGCAATGCTGGAGATCGGCGAGCCGGGTGGCACCAAATAAGTGGCTTCGATCTCGCAATAAGCGGGGGTGAAGCTGATCTTCTCCGCCCGTTGCGGCTCCGCGCCGATGAGCCCGATGTCCCAGACATTGGTGCCGGCGGCATCCGCCAAGTGCGAGGGCCGCTCGAATTTGACGTAAGCCACCGGCACGCCGAGCCGCCGCGCGATCTCGGCGGCCATGTCGGGCGCCACCCCTTGCGGATCGCCTGAGGCGGTTTTGCCGGTGACCAGCAGGAAATTGCTCATATTGATCCCGGCGCGCAGGACGTCGGTTGGGGCTAGTTGGGATGTGATTTGGCTCACGCTCTGACCTTTTGTGAAAAACCGCTGTTCCAGCAGTGCGTTAAGGGAACTCTCCGATCGGGATTCTCGCTACGGATAGGAACCAGGAGTCCCGTCAATCGTTATCACGCGTCTTCAAGCTTCGGTTAAGACGTATTTTTGTGACCCCGATCACCGCTTAGGTCTCGGAACTAGATGAAACCCTCAACCCGGCTGCCGCGACTAATGGGCAGAAGCGGGAGGATGCCATGAACCACTCGATGTATAGCGCCGACCGCGCCACCCACTTGAAGATCGTGGTCATTGGTCTGTTGTGCGCGACCCTGGTCGCAGTGGTCGGTATTTTCGCTAACGTCAGCAGCGGGGTTGACCTCGGCACTGAGGTTTTAGTTAAGGCCGGCCAGCCCACGACGATGAGCGGACATTTGCCGACCATTCGATAAACTTAAGTCTTCGGCGGCGGCGCCGATGGCACCGATTCCACCATTTTGCCAGTAAACAGGACCGGACCGGTCGGCACCCCGCTCGGCGAGCCGCCGGCGGGCTCGAGCGAAACCGCGTAGCTTGCCTGGCGTAGCGTCGCGGCATCGAAATCTGTCGGCAGTGGCCGCGTGGTGAATTCGTCGGCACCGACCAGGCCGAGCGAACGCGGCTTCGGATTATTGCTCGCGATCAACCACAATTCGTAGCTGCGGCCGGAGTCCGCGCTCGCGGTCACTCTGCGCACGGTCATGGTGCGGTGCTGCGGATCGATCGTGAGCAAAAACGCCGGCGCAGTCGGCTCCTGTTGCAGCACGGCGACGAGGCGCGAGCCGGGCGGCGGCGCCGTTGCCGCCGATTGCGAGAGCCGCCCGACTGGAAGCAGTCCCGGCGCGAACTGGCCAACCGCGATATAGACCGCGAGCAAGGCGGCAATAGCGCTCATCGCCACCGTGAAGCCGCGCCAACGCCGCGTTTGGCGTGCCAGATAGACGACCTCGGCGCTGCGCTCGCTCTTTGGCGCTGAAGGCGCCGACGCAGCTCCGGCTTCCGGCTGCGAATCCGACGGCAGCAGGCTTGAAGCAAGCGCGGCAACCGACGCGGTCTCGTCCAAATCCTGCGGCAGCGGTGCGGCCGCGTCTATCGTTGGCTCCGCCAGCAAATCCGGCACTGTTTCCGTTGGCTCGGCCGAGGGGACTTCCGGCGTCCCGTCCGCTGTCGTTTCGGAGCGGGTTCCCGACGTCGTCTCCGGCGTCGTTTCCATTGTCGTTTCGGGCGCGGTCTGCGGTGCGGCTTCCGCGATGGTCGGCAACGGCTCTTCCTCGGCCGCCGGCGCCGCCGCTCTCGCTTCGGCGGCTATCCGCTGTTCGGCGCCATCGATCTCGGTTTTGATCCTGTCCCAAACGTCGGGCGGCGGCTCGACCGCTTCAACCATGACATTGAGCTCCCCCAGCCGGCGCTCCCACACGCGCACGATCTCGGCAAAGCTCGGATCGATCACGAGCAACGCCTCGGCCTGGTCGCGCTCGTCGGCGGAGAGCGTTCCCAAAACGTATTCGGCGGCAAGAGCATCCCGGTCGTCGTCGTACATCGCTACCTCAAGACGTTTTTTTCAATGCATACGATCTTGACCGAAAACCGGCATCGGCCTGTCGGGATCATGCTGCTCTTTTTGAGCATGATCTTGTCCGAAAACCGGCATCCACTTTTCGGGATCATGCTCGATCTCCCATACACTCGCGGATTTCGAGGAGACTGCGGCGCAGCCAGGTTTTGATCGTGTTCACGGGAATATCGAGCTTTTGCGCCAGCTGATCGCGGCTCCAGCCGCTGTAATAGGCCAAGAGCACGATGCGCTGCTTTTCCGGATCGAGCTTGCCGAGGCAGGTCAATAGCCGCCTGAGCTCCTCGGTCATCTCCCGGCGGGCGAGCGGCGACGGCGCGTCGGACGCCGTCTCCATGGCTTCCGGCTCTTCCTCAATGGAAACGTCGCCGCGCTTGCGCACGATATCGATGGCGCGGTTACGCGCGATCGCCACCATCCAGGTGATGGGGCTTGCCAGCATGGGGTCGAACCGGTCGGCCATCTTCCAAACCTTGAGATAGGTCTCCTGCATGACCTCTTCGGCCAATGCCGGCCTGCCCAAGATACGGACCAAGACCCCATAGAGTTTCGCCCGGGTCTCGATGTAGAGGCGTTCGAACGCCGCTTCGTCGCCTCTGGCGACGGCGCCAAGCAGCCAGACCAGTTCCGTCTGTACCAACATTACAGCCTCTGGCCCCGACAAGGCCTCGACAACGCCTACGGGAACTCCCGCCCGGGCGGATTATCGCCGCGGAGTGTGGTGTTCGTCGAGAGCGAATGAGGGGTAGGACCGAGACAAATTCCCGCTCACCGCCGGGTGAGCGGAAATCGGGGGGCGGGCCGAAGTGAAAGCCAGCCCCCGCCTCCGTTGTGGCGAGCGGATTGGTTCGAATCAGGTGTTACGCCGGAGCGATGCCGCGGGCTCGCAGCAGCGCAATGCCGTCAATCTCGACCTGCTCGGCGGCATTTTCCGCCTCGCGTTCGCGCATTTGGTCGCGTTCGTCGAGCAGCTCGACTTTCTTGAGGTCGTCGAACGCCTCGCCGAGCGCCCCCTTGGCGTCTTCGAGCTGCACGCGCAGCTCGTCAGCCGAGCGTTTGAGATTTTCGCGCCGTGCGATGGCGGCTTTGGCATAGGTCGGATAGGCAAAATGGCCGGGGTCGTGGATGCCGGCGCGGTCCTGCTCGGCCCGGATTTCACGCTCGAGATCGCCGGCCATGCGCTCGAATTCGGCGATCATGGTCTCGATCTGCGCGACCTTGCGCCGTTTTTCATCAACCTGAAATTTCTTCAGGCGGATAAGCGTCTCTCGAGACTTCATCGACTACTACTCCCCCGAAGCCATTTCACAAACTCATTGGGCAAAAAGCCCGAGCGAACCCAATCGCGCGGCGTCCCAATCGACGGACTGTGGCATGGATAACGTTAGCGTTCCGTTTCCGCGGTCGCTACGATCTGCGCCAAACGGCTGTAACCTTTAGCCAAGCTGGTTGCTTCTTCCTTACCCTGGCCCAAAAAGTCTTCCAGCGGCTTATGCAGGCGGATGGCTTCGTCCACTTCGGGGCTCGATCCGGCCCGGTAGGCTCCGAGCCGAATGAGCTCCTCCATATCCGCATAGGTCGCCATGACCTGCCGTGCCCGGGTCAAAGCCGGCAGGTAGGCCGGATCGGCGGCCTTCGGCATGGTACGCGAGATCGATTTGAGGATGTTGATGGCCGGATAGCGGCCACGCTCGGCGATGGCGCGTTCCATGACGATATGGCCGTCCAAGATGCCGCGCACAGCGTCGGCAATCGGCTCATTATAGTCGTCGCCGTCAACCAGCACCGTGAAAATGCCGGTGATTGTGCCCTGCTCGGTGCCAGGCCCCGCCCGCTCCAAAAGCCGCGGCAGTTCGGTGAACACGGTCGGCGTATAACCCTTGGCGGTTGGCGGTTCCCCGGCTGAAAGACCGATTTCGCGCTGCGCCATGGCAAAGCGCGTCACCGAGTCCATCAGCACCAGCACGTCCTTGCCCTCGTCGCGGAAATATTCCGCGATAGCGAGCGTCTCGTGGGCGGCTTGGCGGCGCATCAGTGCCGGCTCGTCGGAGGTCGAAACCACGACCACCGAACGGGCAAGGCCGGCTTCGCCGAGGTCGTCTTGCAAGAATTCCTGAACCTCCCGGCCGCGTTCGCCGATCAGCCCGATCACCGTGACGTCGGCCGACACGTTGCGCGCCAGCATCGACAGCAGGACCGACTTACCGACGCCGGAACCGGAGAAAATGCCCATGCGCTGGCCGCGACAGCAGGTCAGGAAAGTATTGAGCGCCCGCACGCCGAGATCGAGCGGCGCGCCGACCCGGCGTCGCGCATGCGCCAGCGGCGGCGTATTGCGGAACGGATAGGGCGACGGTCCGAGCAGCAGCGCGCCTTTGCCGTCGATCGGCTCGCCGAGGGCATTCACCACCCGGCCGAGCCAGCCGGCCGACGGCCGCACCGCTCCGGCAACCGAGGTGACAAGCGCCCGGCAACCCCGGCGCACGCCTTCCAGAGGGGCGAACGGCATGAGGAGCGCGTTAAGGCCGGAAAAGCCGACCACTTCGCAGGGGATGTTTTTGGCCGGGGTCTCGATCACGACCCGCGCGCCGACCGACATCGCATGCAAAGGGCCCGCGGCCTCGACCATCAGGCCGCGCACCCCGACCACGCGGCCGTAGATCTCGATGCCGTCGAGTTCGTTGATTTGTTCAGCCAGTGCCTTCATGACCGCTCGCCGCGCCACCGTTGGGTACTAGCCTGGGCACCGGACCGGGCACCAGGCGGCCATCTCCGCAAAGAATGGTTACCTTACAGGCCGTCTTCTTAATTGCTTGTTTACCCGGGACGTTAATCATTGCGCAGTCGTCCTTAGGGCCAAGGAAACCTTAGCTGGTTGGCTCACCCTCCAGGACGGAGGTTGAGTCGTTTGAGTCGGTTAGCGCCGATACTTAATCCAGGACATGAACGGAAACGTGGCTAAAAAACCACTACTACCCAACATCTTAAGGCGATTCGCCAGAATTTGCCTATTGGATGCTTGCGTACAGGAATCCGGTTTTGTTAACCATAGCACCGTTAGTGTCCCGAATCAGTTGTGCAAGGCGTTTCCCGGAAGGCCGCCGCTGCGGCGGCCGACCTTGAGCCCGCGCGGCGAAGAAGGGGCATTGCATGCGCGT